>Ga0082335_1003117_pt1 | contig 28284 bp, 24 predicted proteins | sample Subgrocontami58m_FD_72375 | JGI IMG/M metagenome (GOLD analysis project Ga0082335, IMG submission 72375) | Subsurface groundwater microbial communities from S. Glens Falls, New York, USA - GMW37 contaminated, 5.8 m (SPADES assembly) (version 2) ...
GCTCGTTCGTCCATGCTGTTGGTCGCTTTCCAGGGCAAGGGAACACCTCCTTGCCCTTAAGAACGACCTGTAACCCATGTGCATAGATAACCTGTTACCAGTGTGCCCGGTTTATACCCTCTCCAACTCTCCCCCACGGAGGGGGGAGAGGTAGCTGCGACCTGGGTACACACTACCTGGCCTCACTCTTGACGTCTTGAGCGACCCACCACGATGACGGGAGATCCCCATGGCCACCATTGACGCTGACGCACATGTGATTGAGACGCCGCGGACGTGGGAGTACGTGGCGGCCGCCGACCGCGAGCTGATGCCCGTGCTGGTGACCCTGCCGGGGCGTACCGGACGGGGCGCCGTGGGCTGGGCCATCGACGGGCACCTGGTGGACACCGGGCCGGTGGGCGAGACCGACACCGTGAAGGCGATGCGGGAACTCGACGATGTGCCGGGCCGCCTGCGCCACATGGACGAACTGGGCACCGATATCCAGGTGCTGTTCCCCACCATCTTCCTGCGCCCGCTCACCACCAAGCCGCGGGTGGAGCGGCTGTTGTGCCAGAGCTACAACCGCTGGCTGGCCGAGCGCTGCGCCGGTAGCGGCGGCCGCCTGCGCTGGGCGGTGGTGCCACCCACCATGACGCCCGATGCAGCCATTGAGGAGATCCGCTTCGGGGCCGAGCACGGGGCCTGAGCGGTGTTCTGGCGGGGTGTGGAGGGCGACAAACAGCCGGGCCACCCTGCCTTCGAACCGCTGATGGACGAGGCGTCCGGCCTGGGGCTGGCGGTATGCATCCACGCCGCCAACGGCAACTTCGGCATGCACGACCTGCTGCCCGACGACCCCGGCTTCTGGCGGTTCAAGATGCCGGGCGTCACCGCCTTCCACAACGTGCTGACCACCCGCCTGATGCAGCGTTTCCCGTCGCTGCGCATGGGCTTTGTGGAGTTGAGCGCCCAGTGGGTGCCCTACGTGCTGCACGACTTCGTGCGGCGGGCATCGAAGCGGGGCGAGGCCATCGACCCGGCCACGCTCATGGCGGCCAACCGGCTGTACGTGGCCTGCCAGACCGACGATGACCTGCCGTATGTGCTGCGCTACGCCGGCGAGCACAACCTGGTGTCGGGCACCGACTACGGGCACGCCGACACCTCGAGCGAGTTGCTGGCCCTGCAGCGCCTGCGCCAGCGGGACGACCTGCCCGCTGCCGTCATCGACCAGATTCTGGACGCGAACGCCCGCGCCTTGTACGGACTGTAGCAGGCGGACGCCGCCAACGTTGGTACACTCATGAGCATGCCTGGGCTATCGCATCTTATTTGCCATTGCGTTGCACCCTGAAAGCAGGTGTTGCCCGCCGGTTTCACCCCCAAACCCCCTCAAGGGGGTTCAAGGTACTCCTTCGGAGTGAGTGAAAAATGGGGGGACACCCCCCAAACCCCCTGGCAAAGAGGGTTGCACCCTCTCTGCACTCACCCGCCCGAGCGCTCCGGCGTCCTTTGGCCACATTTTAAATGCAATAGCCCTGATGAGCATGCTAGCCGTCTGGTGTTCTGTCGCCCCGAGGCAGTAGAGTGAAGTCATGAAACAGTACCGTCTGCACGTCGAGGTGGAGCACCTGGACGACGGTGAGTTCTACGCTCACTGCCCCGAGTTGCAAGGCTGCCGGGCGCTAGGCGACACGCTGTCCGAAGCCCTAGAGAACGTGGAAGACGCCGCAAAGGTCCTCATTGAGTTGTGCCTGGAGAAAGGTCTTCCCTTGCCGCCGGAACTGGCGGGAGCGACATCACCCTTCGTGCTCGAGGCAGATGTAGTGGTTTCTGTGGGGGCGTGAGGTACGGCGAACTCAATCGGCAGCTTGCGCCGCTCGGCATCGAGTTCTACCGCTAGGCCGGCGGAAGCCATGAGGTGTGGTGGCGGCCGGCCACGGGCCAACGGGCCATTATTCCCCGGCACGACGCCCGAGAGATTCATCCAGGCGTACTACGTAACATTCTTGCCGATTTAGGACTCTCGCTGGATGACCTCCACAACCGATAAGGGGCAGTCCGCTATCTTGAGCACACCACGCCACTTCTACGGCCGCGAACTGCGCAACGCCATTGTGGCGGCGCTGACCGGCGTGCCTGCCGTGCAGACCGTCAGCTTCCTGCAGTATTTCGGAGAGCACAGTTACTTCGTGCGGCTGGAACCGCGCACGGTGGAGACCATCGGCCAGGTAGAGGCGGCGGTGCAGATGGCCATCAACAGCCATCCGCCCGAAATCCGCACCGGTGTGCATTGCCGGGTGCTGGAAGACGGCGAGCCACTGCCCAGCAGCGCCGTCCAGTTCCAGCGCTAGACCCGGCCACCATAAGGACCCTGTATGAACGACGTACTGAAGCTGCTGGAACAAGACGCCCGCCTCACGCCTGCAGATATCGCCAAGGCCACCGGCCGCACGGTAGCGGACGTGGACGCCATCATCAAGCAGGCCACCGACGACAAAATCCTGTTGGGCTACCACGCTCATATCAACTGGGACAAGGCCGATGTCGAGGAGTGCTGGGCGCTGATCGGCGTGAAGGCCACACCGCAGCGAGACGTCGGCTTCGACACCATGGCCGAGCGCATCTCCCGGTTCCCGGAGACCCGCGCCGTCTACCTCGTTACCGGCGACTTTGACCTGGCGGTGATGGTGGTGGGCCGCACCATGCAGGAGGTGGCCGACTTCGTATCCCGCCGTCTGTACTCGGTGGACGGTGTGCGCGGTACCAACTCGTTCTTCATCATGCGGCGCTACAAGGAGCAGGGCGAGTTCCTGGGTATCGACCAGTCCGCCCAGCGCCTGCCGTTTGCCCCGTGAGCCGCGACGGCGGCCCCGGCGTGCAGGGGCAGACCTACCGTATCTCGCAGCGCGTGCAGCAGATACCGGCGTCGGGCATCCGCAAGTTCTTCGACCTGCTGGCGTCAATGGACGGCGTCATCTCGCTGGGCGTGGGCGAGCCCGATTTCGTGACGCCATGGTCCATCCGTGACGCCGCGATCGAGGCCATCACCCACGGCGACACGCACTATACGTCCAACTTCGGCACGCCGGAGTTGCGGCGCGCCATCTCCCACCATCTGGAAAAGCTGTACGGCGTGCAGTACGACCCGCTGAGCGAGATATTGGTGACGGTGGGCGTGAGCGAGGCGATGGACCTGGCGATGCGGGCCCTGCTGGACCCCGGCGACGAGGTGCTGGTGCCCGAGCCGACCTATGTGTCGTACAACCCGTGCGCGGTGCTGGCGGGCGCCACCCCGGTGGGCGTGCCAACCTACATGGAGCACGACTTCCGGCTGCAGGCCGCCGACGTGGAGCGGGCCATCACGCCGGCCACCCAGTTGCTGGTGTTGGGCTACCCCAACAACCCGACCGGCGCGGTGCTGTCGCGCGCCGACATGACGGCCATCGGCGAGGTGGCGCGGCGGCACGACCTGATGGTCGTTTCGGACGAGATCTACGACCGGCTGGGGTACGACGGCGAGCACACCTGCTTCGCCTCGCTGCCGGGCATGCAACCGCGTACCATTCTGCTGGGCGGGTTCTCCAAGGCCTACGCCATGACCGGCTGGCGCATCGGGTACGCCGCCGGCCCGGCCCCGGTCATTGAAGCGATGATGAAGGTGCACCAGTACGTCACCATGTGCGCCCCCACCATGAGCCAGGCGGCCGCCGTGGAGGCGTTGGCCAACGGCGAGCACGAGGTGCAGGACATGGTGGAGCAGTACAACTACCGCCGCCGGTTCATCGTGTCGAGCTTCAACCAGATGGGGCTGACCTGCTTCGAGCCGCGCGGCGCGTTCTACAGCTTCCCATCCATCCGCAGCACCGGGCTGACCTCGGAGGCCTTCGCCCAGGGCCTGCTACGGGAGGAGAAGGTGGCGGTGGTACCCGGCTCGGCGTTCGGCGCCTCCGGCGAGGGGTTCGTGCGCGCCTGCTACGCCACCTCGCTCGACCAGATCAAAGAGGCGATGGACCGCATCGCCCGCTTCACCGCCCACCACCGCGGTCCGGAGTAGCGCCGCAGTGACCACGACCGCCGTCGGGCAGGCGCAGGGCGACGTGGGCAGTGGCGTGCCGAGGCAACCAGGTTTGTACGACGCGGCTTGGGCGATTCGTGAATCGCCCCTACAAGGGCAGTGCGGGTATGCACACTCATTCGCGTATCTGACCAGCGGGGACGGGCGGCGTGCACGGAAACTCGACCTCAGACAGGACCAAACTTCGTAGGGGCGATTCACGAATCGCCCAGGCCCTATGTCCATGACCACTCCACGCCGGAAAAACCTCCGCCTGCCGCACTACGACTACTCGGGGCCTGGCGCGTACTTCGTCCCATCGTCACGGTGGATCGTTTACTGCTTCTGGACGCACCATCTGTTGCCCAAGTAACCAGGGGGATCTGGGAACAACTGCCACTCCGCTATCCCGGCATCTCGCTCGACGAGTTCGTCGTCATGCCCAACCACATCCACGGCGTCCTGTTCATCCACGAAGGTACCCAAGAATCTCTGGCCATTTCGGACCAGCGTCGCACGATGCTACTCTCCAAAGCGGTAGGATTCTTCAAGATGAATACTGCCAAACAATTGAACCAGTTGTTAGGCCGCAGCGGCGAACCGGTCTGGCAACGCGGGTATTACGAGCATGTGGTGCGCAGTGAAGCGGAACTTGGCCGCATCCGCGAATACATTAGGAATAATCCGCTCGGGTGGAAGGATGATCCCGAGAACCCCGATGCGGGGCGGCGCGGCGAAGGCGATTCGTGAATCGCCCCTACAAGGTTCACCAAGAGGCGGAGCGCCCTTACGCCGCCATGACCGCGGTTGGCGACTGCGGCTTCGTAGGGGCGATTCGTGAATCGCCCAGGCCCGGTGTTGATAACCCTGACGGCACTACCCGCCACCCGTTGGCACGCATGGTAAAATCGCCCCAATGACCACCTCTACCACCGCCGAAGCCACCATCCGTCAGCTCGAAGACGCCATCGAGGCAGCGTGCGTGCAGCGGGACGTCGAGTTCCTGCGGGGGGTATACTCCGACGACTTCACCATGAAGCACGGCGACGGACGGCTGACGCCGAAGGCCGAGTGGCTCGACATCATCGAGACCGGCCGGGAGAGTTGGGTGTCGCGGGAGATCATCGAGCACGTGGTGGACCTGCACGACGACGTGGCGCTCACCATCGGCCGGCTGAACATGGCAACACCGCACGGCCGGCGCTACACGCTGCGCTACGTCCGGGTGCTGGCCGTGCGCGACGGGCGCTGGCAACTGTTGGCGCACCGCACGCTCGACATCCACGACCTGTAGTCGCGCCCCGAGCCCGAGCGGCCGGTGCTCCCGGCCGCTCGGCACTCGGCCAGAGCGCGTCCCATCGACGGCACGCCCATCGGCAAGCAGCGACACTGGTCGCTTCGACAGGCTCAGCAAACAGTGTCGCCGCTGCCGCCACGACCCGCATGTTTAGACCGGAACGGGTGCCCCTACCGAACGGCGCCTCTAGACACAGCCGGAGCGGGGGTGTAGAAGTAGTCAATTCCGTGGGCCCGTGCCCACCCAGCCTAGAGGGAGTGTGTATGGCTTCGATACGACTGCGAGCGGTGATGGGCCTGATGGCGGCGGCGCTGGCGGGCTGCCTGACGGCGTGCACCGGTGCGGCGGCCCCGACGGCGCCGGCGGGCGGGCCAGGCGCGCCCGATGGTGGCGGCCAGCCCAAGGTGAACCGCCTGGTGATGGCGATGACGCTGGTGAAGGAGAATAACGACCCGCGCCAGCTCCGCACCGTCGACCTGCTGCCGCTGCGGCCGTTCTACGAGTACACCGTGGGGGTCGATCAGAGCGACGGCAAGCTGATCCCCCAACTCGCCACCTCGTGGACGGTGGAGCCCGACGGCACGTCGTTCCGCTTTCAGTTACGGCCGGGGGTGAAGTGGCACCAGGACCGCGGCGAGTTCAAGGCCAGCGACCTGGTGGACATCCTGAAGTTGCAGATGCGCGACGAGACCGAGAACCGGGTCATCTGGGTACCGCTGTTCAAGGACATCGAGGCGGTGAACGACCGGGAGGCGATTGTGCGGCTGAAGGGGGCGGACAGCACGTTCCTCACCACCTTCTCGGAGCAGCGCGGTGTGTTCCCCATCTTCAACCCGGCGCACTTCAGCGAGATGGGCACCCCCACCATGCAGGGCACACCGCCGGTTGGCACCGGCCCCTACCAGTTCAAGGAGCGGGGTGTGGCGCAGTTCACCCGCTATGCGCGCGTGCCGTACCAGCACTGGCGCACCACGCCGGACTTTCCCGAGTTCGAGTTCCGGTTCATCAACGAGCCATCGACCCGGATGGCGGCGCTGGTGACCGGCGAGGTGCAGATTGCCGAACTGCCCGACGACCTGAAGACCCAGGCGGAGAAGCAGGGGTTCAAGCTCATTGCCGGCAAGGTGCCCACCACGCAGGTGTACGCCGCCTTTTACTGCTGCCACGTCAAGGACGTGAAGAACCTTGACGCCGGTTGGGCGGTCCCGAATCCGAAAATGGGCGATGTACGCGTACGCAAGGCGCTCAGCAAGGCGCTGAACCGGGATGCGTTGAACCGTACCTTTTTCCGGGGCAAGGGCGTGCCGCTCTACCTCGCCAGCTTCGAACCGGCCCGCTTGGGCTGGAACCCGGAATGGGAGAAGCGCTTTGCGGCCGAGTACGGCTACGACCAGGCGGCGGCGAAGGCGCTGCTGGCCGATGCCGGCTACAGCGCCGCCAACCCGCTGGTCATCAGCATGGTCTACCCGTCGGAGGTGCGCGGCGGGCTGGGCGGTGAGGACCTGACCGACGCCATCGGCAACATGTGGCGGGCCATCGGCGTGAACGTGCAGAACTTCCAGTCGGATCCCGGAAGCCGTAAGAGCCAGACCGACGCCCTGAAGCTGGGCGACCACGTAGTGGTGGGGGCCACGGCATCGGACCAGTGGACCAGCGCCACCAGCCACGGCAGCACCACGCCCGGAGCGCTGCGCGGCCGCGAGGTGGAACTGCCCGCCGCCGACGCCCTGCTGGGCCAGATCCGCACCACGCTGGACGACAAGAAGCTGGACGACCTGTGGCGGCAGGTTGGCAACGCCTACTTCGAGGGCGCTCGCAACGCGCCGCTGTTCACGGTGCCGCCCGACGTCGCCGTCAACCCGTCCATCGTGGCCGACTGGACCTTCCCCGGCTCCATGACCGGTTACTGGACGCACGTGTTCAGCATCAAGGCGGTGCGGCAGTAGGCGCAGCCGAGCGGACGGCAAAGCGGTGCTGCAGCATGGATCCCGTCACGTCGTATCCCACCCGCCCACCCTCTATTGCTCCTTACCGAGGGGACACCCCCTTCGACAAGCTCAGGACGGCGCCCCGAACCCCCTGGCAGAGGGGCGGCTGCCCCTCTGCACTCTCCGCCGGAAACTCGTGCCAGCACTAACGGAATACGATGCGATAGCTTTGGCCTTGGAGCGTTCAAACTTTACAGGTGTGGCGCTTCGTCGTATAACCATCGAAGACGCCTTTATCCATGCCATCGCGCGCCTCGCGCTAGAGAGACGGTCTATGTTTACGAAGGTGCTGCCGCTGCTGGTCCTGCTCCCTTTCGCTGCTGCTTGCGCGGCCCCAGCCCCCGCCACGGCGCCGGCTCCGGCGAGCCCCAACGCTGCCGCCAAGCCGAAGGTGGAGCGCCTCGTCATGGCGGTCGAGCCGCCCAAGACGGAGAACAACGAGCTGCGCATGCTCAACTCCGACAATTGGCAGCTCGACCCGGCGTTCGAGTACCTGATCGGCCTGGACGCCCAGACCGGCAAGCTCATACCCGGCCTCGCCACTGAGTGGAGTTTGGACCAGGCGGCCATGACCTACCGCTTCAAGGTGCGCGCCGGGGTGAAGTTCCACAAGGACTACGGTGAACTGACGGCGAACGACCTCGTCGCGTCGTTCAAGGAACTCATCAAGGAGGACTCGCTTCAGGGGTCGTCGCCGTTCTTCCGCACCACGGTGAAGCAGTTCGAGGCGGTGAACGACCACGAGGTGGCCTACACTCTGACCACGCCCACCGGCGAGTTCCTGCCCAGCATGTCGCAGGAACGGGCAGGCGCCGAGATTATGAGTGCGGCGCATCTGACCAAGAGCGGGCCGGCCACCATGGGTAGCGGCCCCACCGCCGGCACTGCGCCCTACCAGTTCGCCGGCCGGTCGCAGGGGGCGTACGTGCGCTTCGAGCGGGTGCCCTACCAGCACTGGCGCACCATGCCGGACTTCCCGCAACTGGAGTTCCGGTTTCTGCGCGAGCCCTCGACCCGGATGGCGGCGCTGCTGACCGGCGAGGCCCAGATGGCGGCGCTGCCCAGCGACCTGCAGGCGCAGGCCACCACGCGGCCGGAGTTTGCGGCCATCAGCGCACGGTCGCCGGTGACGCGCGTTCGGGTGCAGTTCGACGGCGTGTACTACAAGGACCTGAAGGAGCTGGACAAGGGCGGCTACATGCACCCCAGCAGCCCCTTGATGGACGTGCGCGTGCGCAAGGCGCTCAGCAAGGCCATCAACCGCGACGAGATGAACAAAGCCTTCTTCGGGGGTAAGGGCAAACCGGTCTACAACTACTCGTTCACTCCCAACTGGCCAGGCTGGAACCCCGATTGGGAGAAGCGCTTCGCCGCGGAATATGGGTACGACCTGGCCGCCGCCCAGGCGCTGCTGGCCGAGGCCGGGTTCGGGCCCAACACCCCGCTCAAGACCACCATGCTCTCGATGGTGGTGCAGGGCCTGGCCGCCGGCCCGGACGTGGCCGAGGCCATCGCTGGCTACTGGAGCAAGGCGGGCGTCAAGGTCGACCTGGTGACCATGGACACCGCGACCTTCTCCCCGCTGCAGCGCGACATGAAGCTCGACAACCACTCGCTCATCCACGCCACCAGCGCCAACATCTGGACCGGCACCAGCACCCACAGCAGCGGCATCAAGGCCACCCGCAGCGGCGGGGTCGGCATTCCGGCCGGCGACCGTGAACTGCTGGTGGCCACCAGCACGCTGGACGAGAAGAAGCAGGACGAGGCATTCCGAAAGGCCGGCAACGCCTATTTCGACGGCCATGTGGACGCTCCGCTGTTCTACCTGCCGCCCGAGATCACCGTAAACAAGACCATCGTGGCTGACTACACCTTTCCGGGCAACGTCACCGGCAACTGGAGCCACATCGAGACCATCAAAGCAGCGAAATAGGAGTTGGGCGTTGGGAATCGGGATGTGACGTTCACCCTGATCCCCGCGCCCGGTTCCCCTGATTCCTGATTCCTCACTCCTAAAGGAGACGCACATGCTCACGCAAGCCGATAACGACCTCATCGCCCAGGTTGGGCCGGGCACGCCCACGGGCAACCTGTTCCGGCAGTATTGGCTGCCGTTCCTGCTGGGTTCAGAGCTGCCGGAGCCTGACTGCGCGCCGCAGCGGATGCGGCTGCTGGGCGAGGACCTCGTCGCCTACCGCACCACGTCGGGCAAGGTGGGCCTGATGCAGAACGCCTGCCCGCACCGGGGCGCCAGCATGTTCTTTGGCCGGAATGAGGAGGAGGGCCTGCGCTGCGTGTACCACGGGTGGAAGTTCGACGTGGCGGGCACCTGCACCGACATGCCGAATGAGCCGGCCGAGAGCAACTTCAAGCACAAGATCCGCGCTGCGGCCTACCCGTGCCACGAGGTCGGTGGGGTGGTGTGGACCTATATGGGTCCCCGCACCGACCCGCCGCCGTTCCCGCACCTGCCGTGGACCACACTGCCCGAGAGCCACCAGTGCGCTACCAAGATCACCGAGGACTGCAATTGGGTGCAGGTGTTGGAGGGTGACCTCGATACCGCCCACTCCGACTTCCTGCACTTCAGCAACGACCGCAGGGGCGTGCGCGCTGAGCCGGGCCACAAGTCGCCCACCATCGACATCGTGTTCACCGAGTACGGCTTCGTCAAGGGCGCCCGCCGCGACCTGGCCGACAAGCGCATCCACTGGCGGTTCTACCAGTTCCTGATGCCGGCCTTTGTGCTGCTGCCGGCCGCCGGCGACGGCGTGAGCTACCGGGCGGCCGTGCCGATGGACGACCACCACACCATGTTCTGGAACGGCAAGTACAGCCCCACTCGCCCTATGACCGAGGACGAGCGGGCCCGCCCCGGCACCGGCGGCTACTGCGAGTACCTGCCCTTCACCACCGACGTCTTCGGCAAGTGGCGCTTCGCCACCACCATGGAGAACAACTACCTGCGCGACTTCGAACTGGAGCGCAGCGGCAAGCAGTTCTCGGGCATTCCGCTGGTGAAGCCGCAAGACATTGCGATGACCGAGAGCATGGGGCCCATCATGGACCGCACCAGCGAACACCTGGGCACCACCGACACTGCCATCATCCAGATGCGGCGCTGCGTGATGGGCGCCGCAAAGGCCCTGCGCGACCAGGGCGCCACGCCGCCGGGCATCGACACCCCTGAGGTCTTCGCCGTGAACTCCGGCACCGCCGTGCTGCCGAACGACGCGGATTGGGTGGCCGACACGCGTGAGGCGATGCGCGCGGCGCCCGGCCGGCCGCTGCTGTGTGCGTATTAGCGTTTTCGGAGCGCTAGTGTCGTAACTGCGCAATTCATTGCGCCCGCGGCGATGGGCCGACGGAGTGGCGCAATGAATTGCGCAGCTACGGGATGGGACCGCCCCCTACCCCTGTACTAACGGTGCGCCCGTCCTTGCCTGCACGTCATCGATGGTAAAGCCGGGCGCAAGCTCCACCACCCGGAAGGCCGGGCCGGTGGGTTCGAACACACCGAGGTCGGTGACGACCAGCTTGACCACGCCGGGCGCAGTGATAGGCAGGGTACAGCGGGCCAGCAGGCGAGGGGCGCCCTCGCGCGTGGTGTGTTCCAGAATGGTGTAGATGCGCTTGGCGCAGGCCGCGATGTCCATGGCGCCGCCAATGCCGCCGCCCTTCTTGCCAGCCAGCTTCCAGTTGGCAAAGTCGCCGTTGGCCGCCACCTCGTAGGCCCCCATCACCCCCACGTCCAGCATGCCGCTGCGGATGATGGCAAACGAATCGGCATGGTGCACGATGGCGGCGAAGGGCTGCAGCAGCACCGGCTGCACGCTGGCGTTCACGGTGTAGAAGCCGGCCTCTTCGTCGGTGGCGTTGCGGCCATAACCGATGACGCCGTTCTCGGAGTGCAGGATGATACGGCGACCGGCCGGCAGAAAGTCGGAGCACATGGTGGGAATGCCTACGCCCAGGTTGACGATCCAGCCGTCCTGAAACTCGGCAGCGGCGCGGGCAGCCATCATGTCACGGGTGAAGGGGGTCTTTGCTTGGGTGGTCATATGGGGCCTCCTAGCGGGCCGGCGGGCCGAAGCGGGTGATGAACACGCCGTCGGGGGGGATCTGCACCAAACGCTGTACAAACACGCCCGAGGTGTGGATGTGGTCAGGGTCCAGCGTGCCCTCGCCGGCAATGGGCTCCTCCACCTCCACGATGGTGCAGCGCCCCGCCATGGCCATGATGGGGTTGAAGTTGCGCTGGGCCCGCTTGAACAGCAGGTTGCCGAAGGTGTCGGCCTTCCACGCCCGAATGAACGCGTAGTCGGCGGTGAGCGCCCGCTCCATCACGTAGGTACGGCCGTCGAACTCCCGGTGCTGCTTGCCGGTGGCCGTGGCGGTGCCGACACCGGCCGGCGTGTAGAAGGCCGGGATGCCGGAACCTCCCGCCCGAATGCGCTCGGCGAGCGTGCCCTGCGGCACCAGTTCGGCCTCCAGCGTGCCGGCCTGCTGCAACTCCTCGGCAATGGACGGACGGGAGGGGTGGGTGGCGCCGGTGAAGGCCATGATGATCTTGCTGACGCGACCGTCGTCGAGCAGCGTGTCGATGGTGGGGGTGTTGCCGAAGCGGGCCGCGCCGCCGCCCACACTGTTGGCGATGATGGTGAGGTCGCGGACGCCCTTGCGGTGCAGCGCCGCCATCAGGTTGAGCGGCGTGCCGGGGCCGAACCCTGCCAGCATGATCGAACTGCCGTTCGGAATGTCCGCCACTGCCGCGTCGAGCGACGCAAACACCTTGTTCCACACGGTTCAGCACCCCGTAGGTGAGAGATGGCGCCACCTTACACCCTGGCGGCGGCGGGCGCTAGCGGACGGCACTTAGCCCGAGCTAGGAGCTGCGACCACAGGCCATCACCGCCGGCTGGCTTACCCTCATCTAGCTTCCCCCTACGCAGGGGGAAGAACCGGATCAGCGCGCGGCCTTGATGTATTCCGGGTGGGAGTAGGCGCCGATGAGGGTGCCGGGGAACGTGTAGCTCGCCACGATCTCAGGGTTGATGGTCACCTCAATGGGGATGAGGAGCATCGGGATATCGAGGTACTCGTCGTACACGAGGTCGCCCCACTTGGTGAGCAGCGCCTTGACCTTGCTATCGTCGATGGTCTTCTGCACCTCGTCGAACACTGCCACCGCGGCCGGGTGGTCGAACCCCAGCCGCGCCGTGTAGGGGCTGAAGTACGACGCCATCGAGGTGAAGGTGTCGAGCGCGGAGTTGAGCACGTAGAGGCTGTTGGTGAACTGCAGATTGCGGATCATGGCCCGCTGGGTGTTGCCATCCAGCGTCTGCCCCTCAGTGTCCACGCCCACGGAGCGCCAGAAGCCGAGGATGGCGTCGGTCACGTTGTCGGACCCGGCGAACCGGTCGCTGTACAGGCCGTACATCTTCAGCGGCTTGCTGCTGTCGTAGCCAGCCTCGGCCAGCAGGCGCTTGGCGGCGGCCGGGTCATAGCCGTAGCGGTCGGCAAACTGGTCCTTCCAGCGCGGGTTCCAGTAGGGATCGGTAGGATAGAACAGGCCGTGCTGCATCGGCTCGCCCTTACCGGCGAAGAAGGCCTTGTTGAGGGCGTCGCGGTCAACGGCTTTGTTGAGGGCGCGCCGTACCTTGGGGTCCAGCAGCGGGCTCTCGTGGGCGTACTTGCCATCCTCCTTCAGGTAGCAGCAGAAGAAACTGGCGAAGATGCGATCGCGCCCGGACGGCGACGCCACCACCTTCATCCCGGCATTGATGGCCGATGGCTGCAGGTCGTTGCTGACTGTGGCGAGTTGGACCTCCCGCGCCAGCAGGGCCGCCAGCCGGGTCGCGTCTTCTTTGATGAGGCGGTACTCGAACTCCGGGAAGTCGGGCGTGACGCGCCAGTGCTGGAACGGCACGCGCTGGTAGCGGATGAACGAGCCCTGGGTGCGGGCGGCAAACTGATACGGGCCAGTTGCTGCGATGGGCTCCTCGGTGAGGGTGGGGGCCTTGCCGCCCGCTTTCTCGGAGCTTGCCTTGCTCAACACCTCCCATCCCGCGGCCACGGTGCCCAGGAAGCGAGGGTCGGCCTGCTTCAGCCGCACCACGATCTCGTAGTCGTTGACCACCTGCACGTCGCGCACGATCTGACGGGTGGCAATGGCCGTCTGGCTGGTGGCCTCGGGCATGATACGGTTCTCGTAGCTGAACAGCACGTCCTTGGCGGTCATCTCGCCGAAACCCTTGTGGAACTGCACGCCCTTACGCAGCTTGAAGCGATAGGCCGAGCCCTCCTCCAGCGACCACTCGGTGCCGATCTCGGGCGTCAGCTTGGCGGTGGCGGCATCGGTACCCACCAGAAAGTCGTACATGGGGCGGATGCCGAGCAGCCCGGCCTGGCTGGCGTAGCGGGGGTCGTTGCCCTCCGTCTGCAGGTTGAGCGCAAACACCACCCGGTTCACCTTGGGGGTCACCGGGCCGGTGTCGGCGGCGGGTGCTACCGCTGGGGCGGGGCCGGGCTGGGCGGCCTGAGCGCACCCGCTGGCGAGCATGCTCAGGAGTGCCACAACCAGAACCAGGCATGCGGGGACTCTTAGGTGACTGTCCATATGACCTCCTCGGCGGTGGGGCGGCGCGGCCTCATGAGCAAAGCTAACCATCAATCGGAGAACGTGCAAGGGCCATGCGCCGCTTTCGCGCTGAGCGCTGGTGGGGGACGCATTGCCCAACCCACCGGCACGTGCCCACGCTGCTGCCCCTTCGGCCGTGCTCAGGCAACAGCTAGGCAGCGCGGCAACACTTCCGCCCAAGGCGCCGCCGCACCGTTAGGTTAGCGCGAAAGTGCTCGGCACGAACAGCTCTTCCAGCGAGAACTGCCGCGACGTGAAGCCCTGGCTGTGCGCCTCCTGGGCGAGGAACTCCAGCGTCTTGCGGTTGGCCTCGACGCCGTAGGGGAGCGGGTCGGCGCCAACCACGGGTCGGAGCGATGCCAGCGCCTTGTCCTGGGCGTCCATCTCGGCCCCGGCATTCATCTGCGCCAGGAAGCGGGCCTTGGCCTCTTTGAAGGCATTGAACAGATCGAGCGGCAGTTCTGGGTCCTGCTCCACCAGTTCGGCGCGCAGCACCAGCACGTGGCTCATGGGGTAGACGCCGGTGCGCCCGAACCACTCAGCCTCAGCCTCGGTCGGGTTGGCAATCAGCGGTTTGATGTCGGCGGAGCCGCCGCCCGCAACGCCGATGCCGGCCGCAAGCTCGCCCGCCTGCAGCAGCTTCGACAGGTCGCCGGAGGTCACCTCAACGTTGGACGGCAGGCGGAACTCCGCGAGGGGCTCCGGCTCGTTCACCACCCAGGTCACCCGGCTAATGTCCACACCGTGGTCCCTGGCCAGCACCGCGCGCAGCCAAAAGCTGCGGCTGAAGCCGTAGGTGCGCACGCCCACCCGTTTGCCCTCCAGGTCCTTGGGCTTGGTTACCCCGGCGTTCACGTTATACAGGGCGGCGCTGTGATGGAACTGGCGCACTGGGAACACCGGTATGCCGATGAAGCGCTTACCGTGGTCGCGGGCCATCAGGTAGTGCTGCCACACCATCTCCACCAGGTCCAGTTCGGCCACCGGCGCCATCTTCTTGAAGGCCTGGCTTTGGGGCGAGAACTCTTCGAATGCGAGCGTGGCTCGCTGTGGTTTGACCGTGCCGTCCTTGATGGCGCGGGTGTGGCCGTAGGTGGCCAGTGCGGTCTTGAGCGTAAGCATAGTGATGCACCTCTATGGGGTGGATGGCGGCGGCATGCGCCGAGTCGAAAGTGTGCGCATCGTACGGGGCGCCGTACAGGGGTGTCAATGAACGGCGGGGACGAAACCGCCCTCCACCGGCTTGCATTTGACAAATGTTTGACACCTCATCAACATAGCGCCAGTACATACCAGAGGAGGCGTCACCATGGCCAAAATTGTAGGTGGGTTTGCATCGTCGCACAGCCCGCTCATGAGCCTGAAGACCCCAGAGTTGTGGGAAATCCACGCTCAAAACGACCTGCGTAACCGGGAGTTGGTGAAGATGCCGGAGGGCAAGCGCGTCACCTACGACGAACTGCTCAGCGCCACCGACCCCAAGGTTGCGAAGCTGATCAACCGCGACACCTTCGCGGGGCGCATCGACAACATCCAGAAGGGCCTGGACGAGCTGAACACCCGCTTCGGCCAGACCGATGCCGACGTGGTGGTGATGTTCGGCGACGACCAGAGCGAGTTCTTCTTCGACGACAACATGCCGTCCATCAACGTCTACTGGGGCGACAGTATCAAGTCCATCCCACGGCCCATCAGCGACGACATGTCGGCCGCCCGCAAGGAGTCGTCGAAGGCCTACGGCACCGTGGAGCGGGACATCCCCGTCGACTCCAAGCTCGGGCTGCACATCATCGAGAGCCTGATGGAGGACGATTTCGACATCGCTCAGTCCCGCTACCTGAAGCCGGCCTACGGCGGACGCATCGGCCCGGCCACCTGGTACCTGGACATGGAGCGTTCGACCGAGCCGCGGCCTTTTGGCCTGCCCCACGCATTCGGGTTCTGCGTGGAGCGCTGGTTCGCCGGCAAGACGCTGCCTATCCTGCCCATCACCATCAACACCTGCTATCCGCCCAACTGGATCAGCCCCCGCCGGGCCTACGCGCTGGGCCAGGCCGTCCGCCGAGCGGTGGAGGCATGGGACCCGGACGTGAAGGTGGCGTTCGCCTGCTCGGGCGGCCTGAGCCACTTTGTGGTGGATGAGGAGTTGGACCGGCAGACGCTGAAGGGCCTGGAGACCGCCAACGGCGAGATTCTGACCAGCCTGCCGCGCCACCGCCTGCAGTCGGCCACCACGGAAATCATGAACTGGGTGGCGGTGGCAGGGGCCATGGGCGACACCAAGATGGAGACCGTCGCTTACGAGCCGGGCTACCGCACACCGGCCGGCACCGGCTGCGGCTGCGCCGTGGGCCACTGGCACAACGGGCACTAGCCGCCAGCGTTTGCTGCGATCAGCAGGCCCCGCCGAATGGCGGGGCCTGCTGGCGTTACAGGGTACCCCTTCAGGGTGAATGAAATTGGGGGGACACCCCCCAAACCCGCTGCCAGAGGGGACAGCTGTCCCCTCTGGACTCCCCTGCCGAACCTCCACAACGCCGCCATGCTTAGTTTTGAGATCGTTACTAAGTACTCAGTTTCACGGGGTCAGACAGTCCCTTGACACTAGCGGCAGGACGCAGGATGGATCCCATCACCGCGTACGGAACCCTGAGGCTCAGCGAGCATGCGACAACCCCGGCGCAGCAGCACGGTAGACAGCGCCAGCGCAGCGTCACGCTGGACAGTGCTCCAGCACTCAGGTACAGTCCGTGCACAGAAGTATCCAGCTCAGGAACGCGGTGTCCTTTGGAGGGATGCTGTGATCGGTTCGGTTTCTTTCGCATGTGCGCACTGTGCCGCAACCACCCGGCTGGCGTTCGTGTGGCCGGGCGATGACGTTCGTCAGTTGCGGACGGTCACCAACCATCAGCCGGGATGCGCTTCCAGCGAGCCGCCACAGCTCTACGATTTCGAGTTCCTTGCCACGGAGTTCATTGGCGCAGTCCATGCCCGGCAGGACGCCGCTACCGGTCACAGCGAAGCCTCCTGGGCCGTGAAGGACACGACCGGCGCCATCACTGCGCAGTCCAGTCAGCCGCTGGTGCAGGCGGTGGCCGGCGCCGACAACCTGATGGTGGTGATTGAACGTGCACTGGCGCAGGTGTACCAGACGATCGAGCTGAATGCGGCGTCGGCACGGGTACACCCGACGGTATTGCAGCAGCCGCCCAGTCCGCTGTTTCGCGCAGCCATATTCCAGGACCTGGCCACCGAGGGCCTCGCTGCCCTCAGCCGGGGTGGCGTTTTGCGCACCTTCCAACCCGGCCAAGTGCTGCTGCAACAGGGGGAGGTGGGGCGCGACCTCTACGTCCTCCAGCGCGGCCGGGTGGTGGTGTCGCGGGTGGAGCCGGGCATGGCCGAGCCGGTGACGCTGGCCGTGGTGTACGCCGGCGGCGTGGTTGGCGAGATCGGCCTGCTGGACGGCTGGCCCCGCACCGCCACCGTCACCGCGCTGGAGGAGACCCAGGCCATCGAGATCAGCGACGCACTGCTGGCCGAATCGATCCTCCGCTATCCCGCCGGAGCCATTGCACTGCTCCATATTGTGAGCACACGGCTGCGTAACATGGACGACCTTGTGGGATGGTACGTGCAGCGGCAGGCTCCTTAGGCGAGACGACCAACGCGCAGCGGTCGCAGCGCTGCATCGCGCAGGCGCTGATTCGCCGGTCGTTTCAATGAGCCTGTTAGCCTGCGCTGATGCGGGGCGGGGCTGAAGGATGGATCCCATCACGGCATATCCCACCCGCCTGCCCTCAAACTGTCCTTACTGAGGGGACACCCTCAGACTCCCTGCAAGGAGGGCTGGCCGCCCTCCCTGCACTCACCCGCTCCAACCCGCCAGCGACCCGACAGTTCCCCCTTGCAGTGCGAGAGAGACTGTACCGCTGCCCCTTCCGTCCATTCCTCGTTAGCGGGCGGCCTTGATGTTCTGGACGTGGGTCCAACTGCCGGTGACGCCGCCGGGGAAGGCCCAACCCGCCACGATGGTGGGGTTGTAGGCGACTTCGGTGGGCAGCCAGAACAGGGGGATCTGCTGGTGCTGGCTGTAAGCGATGTCGCCGGCTTTGCGCCATAGCTCATCAAGCGCCTTGGTGTCGACGGTGCGCTCGATCTGGCGGATGACCGGCTCCATCTCGGGCAGGTGCAGGCCGGAGCCGGGCGGCGACAGCGTGGTGTTGAAGTTGGAGATGCCGGTGAACAGGTCGGAACCGGTGCCGGTGATCACGGAGTGGTTGTCGAACTTCCACGCCCGCTGATTCGCCGCCCGCACCGAAGCGTCGATGTTCGCCAGGTCCACCTTCACGCCCACCGCCCGCCACTGCGCCACAATGGCCTCCGCCACGTCTTCGGCGCCAGCGTAGCCGGCGGCGGGCGCCAGCACGAAGGTGGTGGTCAGCGGCTTGTCGGCGGTGTAGCCGGCATCGGCCAGGATCTGCCGGGCCTTGGTGGGGTCGTAGCCGTACTCGTCGGCGAAGCGCTTCTCCCAGTCGGGGTTCCAGCCCAGGCGACTGGGATGGTGTGAACTCTGGATCATCGGCTCGCCCTTGCCGGCGTAAAAGGCCTTGTTGAGGGCGTCGCGGTCGACTGCCTTGCTGAGGGCGCGCCGCACCCGCACGTCCATCAGCGGGCTATCGGGATAGAGGTAGCCCTTCGCCCCGTCGTTCACGTCCTTGAAGTAGCAGCACCAGAAGCTGACGAAGGTGCGCAGGCCCGGCACTTTGCCCCGCTCCACCTTGAAGCTCCTGGCCTCCGCCTGCTTCAGCAGGTCGTTGGGCAGGCTGGCCAGGTGCGCCTCGCCCGCCAGCAGCGCCGCCAGCCGGGTCGACGGCTCCTTGACGTAGCGGAACTCGAACTCGGGGAAGTCGGGTGTGGCGCGCCAGTGCTGGTACGGCACCCGCTCGAAACGGATGTACTGGCCCTGGGCGCGCTCTTTGAACTGGTAGGCCGCCGTGCCCGCCAGCGGCTGGGTCTGCATGGTGGGCCGGCCCTGCGCCTCGAAGTGCTTCTTGCTCCAGATCATCATAGAAGCGGACTGCTCGGACGCGTAGCTGGTCAGGAAGTTGGAGTCGGGCTTCGGCAGCCGGTACACCGCCTCCAACGGCCCCACCACCTCGATGCTCGACACGGTGCGGCGCCAGTACTGGGCCAGGCCGTTGGGCCACTCGTCGGCCTTGCGCTGCAGATAGCTGGGCGTCAGGTCGGCGGAGCTGAACTCGCCGTTGCCCTTATGAAACTGCACACCAGTGCGCAGTTTCATGCGGTATGACGCCCCGTCCGGCTCCAGCATCCACTCGGTGGCCAGTTCGGGCGCCAGCTTGGAGTTGGTGGGGTCGAGGCCGATCAGGCTCTCGTACATGGGGCGGAGTTGCACCAGATCGCCGGCCACGATGGCGTTCATGTTGTTGGTCTCGGTGGTGGTGGGGTCGAGCGTGAATACCACCCGCTGGACCTTTGGCTGCACGGGGCCCTCGGCGGCGGCCGGCGCGTTGGGGGAGACCGGGGCGGGCGCTGGCGACGGCGTGGCGCAGGCGGTGGCCAGCGTCACCACCAGCACGGGGCCCAGCACCCATTGGACAGAACGTTGCAACAACCACTGCATGGGTTGCCTCCTGAGGGTAGATCATTCCCCTCCTTTGGAGGGAGGGGTTAGGGGGAGGGTAGAAGCTACGGCCTAACGATCGGGTGGACGAAACCTCTACCCCCATCTACCTTCCCCCTCCAAGGGGGAAGAACCTGGCTCCCCTCCCCGCACAGGAGGCTACTGTGCCTTGTGGAGGCCGGCGCCGGTCACGTAGTCGTAGAGGTTGCCGGCGTTCAGCTTCTGGACCCGGGGCGACATGCCCTCCTGGCCGGCGTCCATGGGGTAGCGGTCGGTGAAGGCGGTGAGGGTGTTCACGGCCTCCTCGCGGGTCATGCCGCGGCCCACGGCGTTGCGCACATACTCCACCCACTCGCGGATGAACGCCTCCTGCTCGTCGAGGTAGCGGTGGTCGCACAGGGGGCCGTGGCCGGGTATCAGTTGCTGTTGCGGCAGGGCGCGCATGCTGTCCAGCGCCTGGTACCAGTCGTCGGGCTTGGCCTCTTGCAGCCACGTCTGCACCTTGCAGAACACGTTGTCGCTGGTGAACACCACGCCCTCCTCCTCCACCACCACTGCCGCCTGATACGGCGTGTGGCCGGGCATGTGGATAAGGCGGAACGTGTGGTTACCCACGTGCAGCTTCATCTCGGTGTCGAAGGTGATGACCGGGGCGTTGGGCTTGTAGCCCTCCAGGAACTTCGGCTCGTCGGGCCCCATGGCGCCCGCCCAGGCGATGTGCGTAGCGACATTGGTGGCCAGGATACGTGTACGCACGCCAGCGTGTGCCACCACTGGAGCGTCGAAGAAGGCGTTGCCGGTCCAGTGGTCGCCGTGCGGTTCGGTGTTCAGGATGTAGCGCACCGGCTGGCCCAGCGACTCGAAGTACGCCCGCAGCTTCACGGCGTCGCTGGGCTTGTTGGGGGTATCGATGAGCACGATGCCCTCGGAGGTGGTGACCCAGCCGTGGTTGCACCCTCGCAGGCCATTCTCCACGAACATGTTGGTGCTTAGCTGCTGCACGGTGCCTCCTCTGCTTGTGAGTGTCTGTGGCCCGCAGTATAGCAAGGCGGTGGAGGGTGACAATAGCTTGCGGGGGGGACAACAGCGCCCTTTGCTGTGCCAGTCTACGCGACCAGCGCTGATGCCCCTTCGACAGTGCTCAGGACAGGCTTCGACGGGGCTCAGGCAACAGCGCAAGCCACACCATCCAAAGGGCCTGGCAATCGCATCTTATTTGCTAGTGCGTTGCACCCTGAAAACCGGCGTGTCCCCACAGTTTCACCCCCAAACCCCCTCAAGGGGGTTCACGGTACTCCTTCGGAGTGAGTGAAAATGGGGGGACACCCCCCAAACCCCCTGGCAAAGAGGGTTGCACCCTCTCTGCACTTACCCGCCAGAGCGCCCCTATGCCCTTTCACCACATTTAGATGCATAGCCCTGATCCAAGGGCCTGGCGAAGTCGTGCACCCTGCGAGGTTGTATACTGCCGTCGAAGTCTCGCCCGACCGGGCGCCCCTGGAGTTGTCTGTGAGCAGTTTCCCCGAGAGTCCGCTGGCGTTCGGCATGTTCGACTGGGTGGAGACCAACACCCAGGCGCCAGCCGACGTGTTCGAGCATAAGTTACGGCTGGCGGAGATCGCCGACCGCGGGGGCATATGGGGGTGGCACATCGCCGAACACCAGGGCAGCCCGCTCTCGATGGCGTCCTCGCCATCGCTGCTGCTGGCGGCCGCGGCGCAGCGCACCACCAACCTGCGGATGGGGGCGCTCACCTGGTGCCTGCCCTGGTACAACCCCTATCGCCTGTACAACGAGATCTGCATGCTCGACCAGCTCACCCGCGGACGCCTGGAGTTCGGGGTGGGGCGCGGCGTGTCGCCCTACGAAGCCCGCATCTTTGGCATGGAGAACGTGGACGAGTCGCGCGACCGTTACCGCGAGATGCTCGACCTGTTGCTGGCCGCCTTCCAGAGCAACACCCTCACCCACCACGGCAAGCACTACGACTACCAGGACGTCGACCTGTACAACCACCCGTACCAACGGCCCTACCCGCCGCTGTGGTTCCCCAGCAGCAACAAGAGCAGCGTGACGTTTACGGCGGAGCATGGCTACCACACCTGCTTCAACTTCGGCAGCGCCGAGGAGCAGCGCGAGCTGTGCGAGCAGTACCGGGAGGTGTGGGTGCACCACAAGGACGACCCCGGCCGCCACAACGCCCACGTGGCCGCCCCCAAGCTGGGCACCAGTAACCACGTGCTGGTGGCTCCCACCGACGCCGAGGCCCACGACCTGTTCGAGGCGTCGATCGAGGTGTGGGCCGGCCACCAGGGCCACCTGCGCAAGAAGCTGGGCCCCTATTCGCCGGAGGACTCGGCGCAGCGCGCCGCCCGCACGCCCCGCGCCACCTTCGATGGCTCGCCCGCCACGGTGGCCCAGAAGCTGGTGGAGTTCGTGAAGGCCAGCAGCGTGAACTACCTGCTGCTCACCTTCTCCTTCGGCGACCTCAGCTTCGCCGCCGCCGAACGCTCGCTCCAAATGTTCTGCGACGAGGTCATGCCACTGGTGCGGAAGGGCGTGGCGTAGGGAGGGATGCCAGGCATTCTCAACCCACACACGGTTCAGGTCGTCGGTGTGCGGTGAACGCACATGCACCGTGGGTGGCCACCGGTTGCACCGCCTGGACAGCCAGCTACGCCGCCGTCAGCACCCGCTACGCTTTCAGCGTGCTACGCGTTTTCTGCCGCGGGGCACACGCCGTCTCGGCGCAACTGGCTGTTTGCGCGTCGGGCCTGCTAGAGTATTCCGCATGATCAAATGGCTGGTACTGCTTGTAACCACGATCTTGGTTCTTTACTGGACGCGGGTCATGCTCCCACCCTTCGTCGTGGCAGCAGTGCTGGCGTATATAATCAGCCCCCCGATTACAACGCTTGCGCAGCACACCCACCTGCCCCGTTTTGCTGTGGTGCTCTTCATCTATGTGACAGTGCTGGTGCTACTGGGCGTAGGCGCATGGCTGCTGGAGACCCGGATTATCCTGGAGGTCAATGCGTTAGCCCAAGCCGGACCAAACATAGTCGAGACGGTGTTCGTGCGCCTGTTAGGAAGCGAAACCACCGAGTTTCTGGGGCAGCCGATCTCCGCCATGGCAATGGCAGAGCAGGTGAACAGCTTGATGACAGACGTGATGGGGAGCCCGGTCGCGGCGATCCCAGTGGCGGCGCAGGCCCTCGAAACAATCGCTCAGGGCCTCTTAGTGCTGCTCGTACTCCTGTACCTGCTGCTGGACGGGCAACGCGCCGGCCCTTATCTGCTGCGCTTCGTGCCCGATGACCGCAGAGCGCAGGTGTCGGAACTCGCTCGAAGAGTGCACGTGGTCTTTGGTAAATACCTGCGGGGCCAGCTCATTCTGATCACCGGAATGTCGTTGGTGAGCTTCCTGCTGCTGGCATTTGTCTTTCACCTGCCCTACGCGCTTCCCTTGGGCATGCTCACCGGCGTCCTGGAAATCGTGCCGCTGTTAGGGCCTCTCGTTGCGGCGGTGGCCGTAGCAGTGGTTGCGCTCAGCGACCAAGGCCTGCCGGTGGCCCTGGAAGTAGCGGCGGCCTATATGGTTTTGCGGCAACTCGAGGACCAGCTGGTCATGCCGGGGGTTCTTGGCCGAGCGCTGGACCTTCACCCGCTTATTACCATGTTTGCGGTGCTTGGTGCGGGGGCGACATTGGGCCTATTGGGCGCTATCCTAGCGGTGCCCTTTGCTGCTGCGGTCAAGGTGATTCTGGACTACTTCTTCCCGGACTCAACCCCACTGGACCGCATGGGAGAAGCGGAAACGAACGGCAGGTAGTGGTTGTCTTCGTCGCGACAGCCTGTCCAGCGCACAGCGCTGGTTGCCAATGCTGCCGCCCCAGCCCGAGCACCTACCCGCGCAGCCCAGCCCAGCGCCACGGGTGGCCACCGGCGCGGGCCAGCAGGTCGGCGTGGACGGCGGGGTTGCCGGCCACGATGCCGGTGCTGTTGGGCACGAACCGGCCGTCTTTGCGCAGGTGAACCGGCCCGCCGTCCCGCTCGGTGACCACACCGCCCGCTTCCTGCACCAGCAGCAGCCCCGGCGCGAAGTCCCAGGGCGAGAGCGCGGAGTGCAGGTAGAGGTCGGCGCGGCCGGCCGCCACGTAGGCCAGTCCGGTGGCGGAGGTGCCGATGTTGCGCAGGCTCTGCACATCGGGCCACAGCGAGAGCAGGAACTCCAGCATCAGGCGGGCGCGGGCGTTGTCGTAGCCCAGGTCGTAGGCCAGCACGCTGTCGGCCACCGTAGTGCGAGCGGCCACGTGCATCGGCGCGCCGTTGAGGGTGGCGCCCCGGCCCCGCTCGGCGGCGAACAGTTCGTCCTGCATCGGCGAGCAGGTCATGCCGAGCACCACTTCGTCGTTGCTGGCCAGCGCCAGGTTGACGGCGAAGATGGGCAGGCACTGCGAGAAGTTCTTGGTGCCGTCGATGGGGTCGATGATCCACCGGTAGCCGCTGTCGCTCGCCCGTTCCGGCGACTCCTCCGACAGGATGCCCCAGCCGGGGTACTCCTCGGTGAGGGCGCCGGTCATCAGGCGGTCGACCGCCCGGTCCACCTCGGTCACCACGTCGCCGCGGCCCTTGTGCGTCACGTCCAGGGCGGTGCGGAACCGGGCGCGCGTCAGGGCCGCCGCGTCGCCGATGACGGCCTGGGCGATGGCGTAGGCGGAGCGGCCGCTGCGGCCGAGGGGAGGTGGGCTGGTGGGCATGCGGGGTCTCCTGCGGAGGATCGTACTACAGGGGCTGGCACGTGCCGCCGCTCGTGTGCAGGCGGCCTCGGTGGGAAGGGACCATCGCAGCCCCGGTTGTTATGTCATGCTGAACCTCCGAGGTGAAGCATCCCTTAAGCCCGATGGATCACGCGGCCTGAAAGGGATACTTCGGCGGCTGCCTCCTCTCGTGAAAATAGGCCATTGGTAGGTTCAGTCCAGCACCGATGCCGTCGACAGGCTCAGTCAACGGTGCGCTCCGCGTGACCTGCCGGTGGCGGCTGTCGCCCCTTTTCATGGGTGTTGGCGGGCGATAGCCCATAGGTGGTCTCAGCATGGACATGGCGGCGGGGGCCTGTATCCTCGACCGGCGCCAGCATGCTAGGTTGACCGCGGCAACCCCTGAAGGTATATCCTGCGGGGAGCCTTCGAGCGCCGGTAGCCCCCCATGCCTGCCCTTCGCCTCCCCCGCATCTACTACGGATGGGTCATCGTGGCCCTCACCTTTGGCACCGTGCTGGTGAGCACCGGCATTCGCACCGCGCCGCCCATCCTTATCACGCCACTCGAGACCGAGTTCGGGTGGGACCGGGCGTCGATCGCCCTGTCCATCAGCCTCTATATGCTGCTGCAGGCGGCCACCACGCCGGTGCAGGGCCAGCTTATCGACCGGTTTGGCCCGCGGCGGGTGCTCATTGCCAGCCTGTGCGTCATCTCGCTGGGCGTATTCGCCATGCCCTTCGTCACCGAGGTGTGGCAGTTTGTGCTGCTGTGGGGCGGCGTGGTGGGCGTGGGCACCGGCGGCGCCACCGGCGTGCTGGGGTCGATTGTGGTGGTGCGCTGGTTCAGCACCAACCGGGGGTTGGTGATCGGCGTGCTCAGCAACGCCTCGGCCGCCGGACAGTTGTTGTTCTACCCGCTGCTCATGTTCATTGTGCTGGCATCCGGGTGGCGTACCGCGCTCTTCAGCCTGTCGGCGCTGGTGTTGGTGGTGGTGCTGCCCCTGGTGGTGCTGTTCATGCGCGACGACCCACCGCAACCGCTGGAAGACGCACCGGCGGCGGTAACTCCACCGGGCACGCCGGCGCCACCCGAGATCACCGTCTCGCTGCACGACGCCTTACGCACGCCCGACTTCTGGCTGCTTACGGTCAGCTACTTCTTGTGCGGCAGCACCGACGCCGGGTTGACCGGCACCCACCTCATCCCCTACGCCATCGAGAGCGGGGTGCCCGCCATGGTGGCGGCCTCGGTCATCGGGGTGATGGGGCTCGCGAACGTGCCGGGCAGCCTCATTTCCGGCTGGCTGGCCGACCGCTGGGACCCCCGCAAGGTGCTGGCGGCCATCTTCGCCAGCCGGGTGGTGGCGCTGGTGCTGCTGCCGTACATGACGGACGCCGCCGGCCTGTTCGGGTTCGCGGTGCTGTTCGGCTTCGGCTGGATCGCCCAGCGTGCGCCCATGACCAACATCGTGACGGCGCTCTACGGCAAGCGGGCGGTGGGCGGCATTCTCGGCTGGATTTCGCCAGGCCACCAGATCGGGGCCGCCGCCATGGCCTACGTGGCGGGCCTCATCCGGGTGGAGGCGGGGTCGTACGTGCCGGCGTTCCAGCTTGGCGCGGTGCTGACGGTGGTGGCGGTGGTGTGCTGCCTGGCGATCCGCCGGGAGCCGCGGCGGCCGCTGGGGGTGGAGGGGGCGCAGGCGGCGCTGGCCTGAGCGAGTAACGACAGACGTGCATGCACCCAAGGCGGGCAGCCCGTAGCTCGTGCCTGCCAACCATGAACCGCTCGTCCTGAGCCGGTCGAAGGGCTCACCACGAGCGGGCGTAGATCCTGGCCGGTGCACGTATCCGGCGGTGATGCCCCTTCGACAGTGCTCAGGACAGGCTTCGACAGGCTCAGGCAACACGGGGGCCTCGTCGGACGTCGGGCACGGCACCCACCCTCGCCCCACATGGCGCGTACGGTGCGATTGCGGCAGCAAGAGGCGCGAAAACGGGGGCGCCGGTGGCGTCCCCGTTTGGGTTCAGTCCAGGCCGGCCTACTCGGGGTTGGGGCCAGCGCCGACGGGGTTGCGCAGCACGCCGATGCCCTCGACCTCGGCCTCCATCACGTCGCCCACGGCCAGGAACTCGGGCGGCTTGCGGGCGGCGCCCACGCCCGGCGGGGTGCCGGTCATGATCACGTCGCCGGCTTCCAGCGCCATGCCTGCCGACAGCTCGTTGATGATGGCCGGGATCTGGAAGTACATGTACTTGGTGCTGCTGTCCTGCTTCACCACGCCGTTCACCCGGAGCTGCAGCTTCAGGTTCTGCGCGTCGGGCACCTCGTCGGCGGTGACGATCCAGGGGCCGAGCGGGCAACTGGTGTCGAAGCTCTTGCCCTTGAACCACTGGCCGCCGTGCCAGTCGCGCTGCACGTCGCGCACCGACACGTCGTTGCCGACGGTGTAGCCGAACACGTGCTTCAAGGCTGCACTGGCCGGAATGTCGCGGCCCGATGCGCCGATGATGACCGCCAACTCCACCTCCCAGTCGAGCTGGGGCGAGATGGGGGCAGAGTGCCACACGGTGTCGCCGTTGCCCACCACCGCGTTGGGCTGCTTGGTGAAGAAGGTGGGGTGGGACGGCATGTCCTGCGGGGCGCCGGCGCCGCGCATATCCTTGCCCTCCTCGAAGTGCTCCACGTAGTTCCAGCCCACGCACAGCACGTTGCGGCGCACGCGCGGGATGGGCGCCAGCAGTTTGGCCGAGCGCACCGGGGTGCCGCCCTTGGCGCCCGCCGCCGCCCCACGCAGCCGGTCCCACAGGCCGGGACCGCCGTCGATGATGCCCAGCATATCGCTGGGGGCGCCCGCTACCAGGCCCGCCACCGGTACCAGGGTTTGGTCGGCGCCGACCACGGCCGCCTGCGGGCCGCTGGATGATTGAAACGTCGCTAGTCGCACCTGCTCTCCTTATGGGCGCGGCCTCCCGCGCCAGCGTGGGATTCCCGCGCGGCCGGGGCCGCCGCGAGACACGCCCCACATGGTAGCAGGTTGCCGGAGGGCGGCAACTGGCGGGTGGGCCACCCTTGCCTCGGCATGGCCACGGCCCGTCGAACGCCTCGCAACGACAGTGGACGCGGGGCGTTCCGGCCCGCCCCATCGAGCGGCCGCACCTTGGTGCAACACAGTAGGGGCGATTCACGAATCGCCCTCCTGGTGGTTGGGAACCACTGCAAGGCGCCATCGTCAACGCGGCTTGGCGATTCGTGAATCGCCCCTACAGGTGAGCGCTGGCACCGTCCCGTGCCCGCTACTCCGCTCAAAGAATCACCTGATCCTACGTACGGACGAGAATGCTCCCCGTGCGGCGAGCGCTACCCCATGCCAAAGCGGTAGAATCCAAAGCGCATCCGCACCACACACCGACCCAGCGAGGCAACCATGACCACCACACCCTATGTGCTTGAGTTCGGGATGGGCGTCGACCTGCATGGCGAGGACAGCACTAAGGCCGCCTGCCGGGCCGTGTTCGACGCGCTGCGCCACTCCAGCCTGCCGTTGCTGCAGGAGATTCGAGCGCGCGGCGGTGAGATGCTGGTGGACGTGACCGTGGCGGTGCCCGATCCGGCATCGGTGAAGCTGGACGTGGTGAAGGCCGAGTTGCCGCACGGCACCGTCACCGTGCAGGCCGTGCAGGGCGGGCTGCGCGTGCCGGGCCGCGACACGCTCATCGCCTGCGCGTCCATCACCGTCAGCGCCCAGTACCCGGACTAAGTGACTATCTCAGAACTGCCCAGTTGCTTACCTTTTACGGGCATGAACGGTAGGGCTCACCCCCAAACCCCCTCAAGGGGGTTCAAGGTACCCCTTCGGGGTGAGTGAAAATGGGGGGACACCCCCCAAAACCCCCTGCCAGAGGGGACA
>Ga0082335_1003119_pt1 | contig 28278 bp, 31 predicted proteins | sample Subgrocontami58m_FD_72375 | JGI IMG/M metagenome (GOLD analysis project Ga0082335, IMG submission 72375) | Subsurface groundwater microbial communities from S. Glens Falls, New York, USA - GMW37 contaminated, 5.8 m (SPADES assembly) (version 2) ...
CAGGGCGTCCTTGACCGTGTTGGCGCGGCGCAGCGACAGCGCCATGTTGTAGGCTTCCGGGCCCGACGTGTCGGTGTGGCCCGTCGCCGTGATGCGGGCGTTGCCCTTGGTCTTGTAGGCCTGGGCCGCCTGCTTGATCGTGTTCAGTGCCTGGGCGCTGAGGTTCGAGCGGTCCCAATCGAAGAACACCATGAACGACGGCGGCGCAACCGGCGGCGGCGGCGGCGGCGGCGCAACCGCCGACTCACCGAACTTCAGCTGCAGGCCGAGCATGATGCTGAAGTTGTTGTTGGTCCAGTTCGACCCGTTGATCGACGGGTTCGACGTGCCGTAGTAGCGGCCGTCAAGGCTGACGCGGAAGTTGGTGTCCGCGTTCCACGCCAGACCGACGATGCCCTGATAGGCGAACACCGTGCTGCCCAGCGAGCTGTTGCTGTCGACGAAGCCAAGGCCGGCGCCGGCGCCGATGTACGGCGTGATCACCGAGGCGGGCATGAAGTCGTACAGCAGGTTCGCCATGATGCCGAGCTGGCCGACCTGGTTGTTCAGCGCCGTGCCCGGGATGCCGACGTTGGTCGGGTTGTTGCGATAGATGCCTTCCAACTCGACGCGCGGGCCGACGAAGTCGTAGCCGATCACGCCACCGGCCATCCAGCCGGTCTGCGGCGTCACGCTGATCACCGGCGGGAACGCCGGGTTGTTGGGGGCGGCATTGAAGTTCAGCAGCCAGTTCACGCCGCCTTCGGCGCCGATGTAGAAGCCCGGCATCGGGCTCTGCGCCTGGGCAATAGCCGGCAGCGCTACCAGCGCGGCGGCGGCGATAAGAGCTTTCTTCATGCCAAATCTCCCTTTTCTACGCTGCCCAAGCGCCCGAGGCGCGGGCCGAAACTCAAATCACGACGACGACGCAATCTAACCGACGCCCTCGCCGAAACGCCACCCCGGACAAGGTCGCATGGGCCTTTGTGACAAAGGGTGTGGCAACCCGGTCACAGTGCGTTGCAGCATATTCCCGATTCGTTCCCTTCAGGACCCTTTGGGGGCAGGCAGCAGTTTGCGCCGTTCCGCGATCCCGAACAGGTCGGTCGCGCCGCCCAGGAGCGACCGGGCGATCCCCAGCCCCGGATCGGCCCCGGCCGGCATCGCCGCCGATCGGGTCAGGAAATCCGCCTGGGCGCTTTGATTTGCGGCTTGGATGCGCTGGTTCCACGCCTCCCGGGCGGCCTGGTAGCGCGTGGCGAGCGCCTCTTCCTCGCCGAGCGCGGCGGTATCGCCCAGGATGTCGAAGGGCGAACCCTCGAGATCGCTGCCCTGCGCCGCGAAGCGCGCCTGCTGACTGCCGAGCAGCAGCGAGGTCTTGCGCCGCTGCCGCCCCTCCTCGACCGCGCCGCGCCGCTCGGCGTCCTGGGCATTGTATTCCGAGACCTGGGCGGCGTTGCGCGCCACCGTCGCCTGATAGGATGCCTGATAGGCACGCAGGCTCTGCTGCGCCGCCGCCTGCTGCGCCTGTTGCTGGGCGCCCAGGATCGCCTGCGCGCCGGAAACGCCCATCATCAGGGCGGCCGTGAGTTCACACATGATTGTCCTCCTTGAAATTATGGCTCGAGCGGCCGGGCGGCCTACAACCCGAAGTTGGTTACTTCACCTGGGCCGAATGGTTCCTCGAGAAGATCGAAACACAAGTGCGCTTCGACGGTCGATCAAACGGCGTCGCGCCGCGAGACTGGAATCGGCACGGTCACCGTCGGCATTTTCGTCAGGCTTCGCCTGCCCCGCCTGCAGCACCATCTGCCGCTGTTGCACCTGGGCCTGCTGCTGGCGCGTCACCGTAGGCGTCGACTGTCTGGTCGATGTCGAGCTTGTCCAAGACGTCGGCCTTCGCCATCGACGCTGGCCGGCTCATCATCCGAGACACGAACGATGTTTGGGTCGTCTGTCACTGGCCGCAGAACATCGCCTGCGATGTTGCGGATGTCGGCCATCGTCGGCGGCCTGCCCTCGACAGCCTCGAAAGCGCCGAGCAGCCTGTCGAGTTGCTGCCGCGAGGTCCAGGCCTCCGGTCCGTCCGGATCGAAGTTGGCCTTACGCAAATCGTCTTCGAGGAACGTACGCCCGAGGCCGTGCCGCTCGAAGGCGGCGTCAGACCTGCCCTCGGCGAGGGCCTTCTGGAATCCGACCAGACGCTGGTAGTCGCGATCGCCGAGCGACAGCCGGTGTTGTGCGAGATCGATGCCCGCGAAGGCTTCCGGCTCATGCACGGCCTGTCCGTCGAGCGCCTCGTAGAGGTCGTGGTCCGTGATCACGCGTCCGCCATTGATCGCCGCCTGATCCAGCCGCTCGGTCTGCTCCGGGCTCAGCCCGTCGCGCAACTCGGGCGGCATCGCCAGCAGCGGCGCGGCCGGGTTCTTGCCGAGCCAATCGAGGGCATCCATGGCGGCACGGCCACGCGCCGCCTGCCAGGCACGGTCGGCCTGCGCGTGCTCGATCCGAACCATCCTGTTCACCTGTGCGCGCACCTCGGGCGAGGCGTCCGGCGGCATCAGCTCGGCCGCACGCGTCTGGTAGTTGTCGACGGCCGGGCGGCGCGTCGAATCATCCGATGTTTCGGCCAGACCACCCACGATCTCCATCACGCGGCGCTCCTCGCGCACCCGGTCGATCTTGCGCTCGACGGCGGCCTGCCGGTCCGGCTGGATCACGTCGCGTGCGTGCTCGTAAAGCGTCGCCGCACGATCGAGGTCCTGGCCGATGGCCTGCTCGACCGCGCCGGCATAGAGATCGCTCAGGCCCTTGCGGACCGTCGTGTCGGTCCGGGCCTCGTCCCAGCCTCGGCGCTCGCCCTGGTAGCGCAGCTCGTCCACCGCGGCGCGGCCGAGCAGGCGCAGCTGCGCCGAGTCGTGCCACGCCTGTGCTGCGTCCTGCTGCAGGCCGTCGAGGCGCTCGGCCACGATGAGGTCGTCGAGCGCCGACGTCGCCTGCTGCGCGATCCGGCCGAGGTCGCCCATGGCGCGGTCGAGGCGGGTGTCGATCAGTGGTTCGAGGATGGTCCTCTGGCGCGGGCCGATCGCCTGCGCGAGATACCGGTCCTTCAGGTCGCCCAGCATCGGCATCGCCTCGGCGACGCCGCCCAGCGCCTCCTCCGGATCCTTGCCCGCGAGGCCCGTTTCCGGATCGTGCACGAGAGCGCGGATATCGCCCGCGAACCCGGTGTCGAGCTGGCGCGCGAACATCTCGTCGGCCTGGATGCCGATCGGGTGATCGTCCACCGGCCACTGCTCCGCCTCCGGCTGCGCCACGGGCACCGTCGGGTAGATCGTCGTTGCCATGTCCGTTCTCCGGGTTAGCGGCCCACCAGGGCCTGAAGGGCGTTCTTGCCGCCGCCGACGTCGACGCGGCCGAGCTTCTCGGCGCCGGCCACCATTGCCTGGCCGGCCTGCAGCGCCATCTGCTGCTGTTGCACCTGGGCCCGCTGCTGGCGCGCCGCCGCCGCCTTGCCGGTCGACACGATCAATCGGGCCGGCACGCCCAACAGGTCGCCGTAGGCGTCGACCGTCTGGTCGATGTCGAGCTTGTCCAGAACTTCCGGCTTCATCGCCGCGGCGCGGCCCGCGAAGTTCACGAACCGCTCGATGCCGCCCGTGGCCACCGAACGCTGGGCCTGGGCGAGCGACGAGACATATTCGATGCTGACACCCGTGCCGGCCATCGCCGGTGGGAGTGCCGGCACCTGCCCCGCCCGCTCCATCAACCCGAACACACGCTTGATCAGCGGATCGAGCAGCTCGTCGTGCAGCCGTTCCAGCACCGGCCCCAACATCACCATCTTTTCTTCCCGGCGCTCGACGATCTCGGTCGCCGAGCGCACGTCGTCGAGCTGGCTCATCATCAGGAACAGATCGGCATAGAAGGCCGCCTGGACGCTGCGCTGCCGGTCGGCGATCGCCTGCGCCAGGTGATTGAGCGGCGGATTGATCTGGTAGGCGGGGCGGAACCCCGCGCCCGTCGGGTCGGCAACGTAGGTCACCGCGCCCGACAGCGTCGATGCGATGTCGTTGCGCATGCTGGGCGGCGCCACCATCGGCGGGTTCACCATCTTCTCCAGCGCCTGGCCGAAGCGCTTCTGCAGGACTTGCAGGCCTTTCACATCGGGCAGCGCGTCCATGCCGGGCGAGCGGCCCCACACGTCGTTGCCGACCAGGTGCCAGCGCGGGCACATCGCCGGGAAGGACTCGAAGCCCGACACCGACAGCAGGCACTCGTCGGCGCCCGCCTTCTCGTAGTAGACTGAGCGGAAAGGCATGTGACGGTTGTCGGCACGCTCGAGGTCGCGGCCCTCGTTGGGCTCGATGGCGTGCACGACCGTGACCTCGCGGTCCCAGGTGCCGGCGTCATATTGCTCGCGCACCAGCGGCGAGACCGCGTCGCGGCCGAAGCGCTCGACGAGCTGGAACACGGTGAGCGGGAACTCGCGGTAGAGCGTGTTCACCACCTGCCGGTCCGACGACGCCAGCCAGTATTCGCCCACCGTCAGCGGCCACGCGCGGACGATCTCCTCGTCGTCCTCGAGGATGAGCAGGGCGCCGGTGCCGAAGACGCCCAGCTCCTCGTAGACCGTGGCCAGCGCATTGTAGAGGTTGGAACGCGCGAAGACGCGCAGCATCGCCTCCTGCACGCGGTCGAGCCAGACGCGTACGCCCGGCGCCTGGGACAGCGCCGGATCGCCGACGGTGAGGCGGAACCACGGCCGCGCCGGCGAGGTGACGCCCGACATCAGGCCCGAGGCCAGGGTGCGGGCGGCCAGGGTGCCGGTCGAGTCGAGCATCTTGCCGTTGAGCTTGCGGCCGCGGTCGCTCTGGCCGGCGAAGCTCAGGAACTGGCCGCGGCGCGGCAGGATGTTGTCGGAGAGCTCGCGCCAATGCTGGAACCAGCTCTGGCGCTCACGATCGAGCGCGCCCATCCGGCGCTCGCAGTGGCGACGCAGGTCGCCGTCGGAAAGGGTCATGGGGGACGCTCCTCTCACTGACCCAGCAGGGTCTTGTAGCCGGTGGTGTTGGGCGCCGGCGCGTTGGCGAGACCGAGGCCGGAGGTGGCGATGGTGCTGCGGTAGCCCTGCAGCCCGGCGGCGCGCCGGCGGGCGTCGTCGCGCGCGGCCTTCACCGCGGGATCGGAAGGCTGGGGTGGCTCGGGCGGCGGCGGCGGCGCGGCCGGCAGCGGTGGCATGGAAGGCATCGAAGGGGTCGTCGAGAACATGCACATGTCTGTCACTCCTGTCGTTCAGAGGTCGTGGAAGAAGTCGTATTCGTGGTCCTGGTCGAGAATGCGCGGCTGCAGGTCGGCTTCGCTGCGCCGCCCCTGCGGATGGACTGGCTGGGCGAAGGTGAGCGCCAGCGCATCGCCCAAGTCGGGCGAGGCGAGGCCGCGCTTCTTCATGTCGTCCTTGCGCTCAAGCTGGATGGCGTTCCGGGCGTCGTAGCCGTACTCGACGCCGGTGAGGTCCTGCATGAGGGTCGGATCGTCGACGATGGCGCCGGCCTTCAGCCAATCCTTCATCCGCCCCCAGATCTCGGCGCGCTTGTTGGCATAGAGCGGACCGGTGCCCTCCGGCGCCCAGCCATCGGGCCGGCCGGCGAAGTTGACGCCGATCACGTGCGGCACGCCGAGCTGACGCAGCCTGTCGACAACGCCGCCGCCCACCCCGCCCTCGTCGACGAAGATCGCGTCGGCGCGGTACTGGGCCGCGACCTCGGTCACCTTGCCGGACAGCGTCATCGTGTCGACACCGCGCAGCACCAGCGGCGGCCGGCTGCGTGCGTCACGGCCGCGGCGCGGATAGATCACCGAGCGGTCATCGCCGAAGCGCGCCACGTCAACGCCGATCACCAGAGGCTCGTCAGCATCGCCGAAGTCCTCGCGACGCAGCGCCTCGTCGACCGTCTCGCCGTCGATGAACTGCATCGAGCCCGCGCGCGGAAAGACGCCGCGCACGCGTACCCGCACGAAATCGCTGTCCTCCCCATAATCATCGACCCAGCGCTGGAGCTGGGCCTTGTTGGTGAGTCCGACGGTGCGCGAGTCGACCTGTCGGCCGCGCCAGCGATGAGCGAAGCGCGCGAAGCACTCGCGGAAGCGGCCGGTGTTGCGCGTCGGATTGCCGAACACCAGCCACAGCAGTTCGGTCGCCTTGTCGGTGAGTGCGCCTTCGGTGGTGTCCCAGATCACGTCGGGGATCGCCGAGGCCTCGTCGAACACCACAATGGTACGCTTGCCCTGGTTGTGCAGGCCGGCAAACGCCTCGGCGTTCGTCTCGGACCATGGCACGAGATCGAGCCGCCAGGTCTGCCCGTGGCCCACGACGCGCGAGGCGAGGGACATCGACGTGAAGTCGAACCAATCGCGGTATTTCCAATCACGCAGCCATTTCGCCAATTCGGCCCAGGTTTTGGTGCGAAGCTGCGTCTCGGTATTTGCGGTCACCACACCGCGTGTGTCCTGGCGCGTACCCATCGCCCACAGCAGAATCCAGGCGACCAGCGCCGACTTGCCGACACCATGGCCGGAAGCGACGGCAATCCGCACCGCGTCGTCAGGCGTGACAAGCCCGCCGCCGATCTCCTGCAACACCTCGCGCTGCCAGACATCGGGCGCGGCCTTGAGCATTTCAGTCGCGAAACCCAGGGGGTCGTGCACCCAGTTCGCCGTCGCCTCGAGCAAGGGCGCAGCGTCGTCCTTCGCATTTCGGCGCATCGTACCTTCTCCATTGAACGATCTTTCAGAAATCGCGGCGCCGGCTGCGTCCCGGTCGCAATGCGCGGGACTCGCGGTGGCCCGACACTGCCGCGGAGCGAGACAACCCGCAGTGGGGTCGCCTCAGGGAATTTGTGGTATCAATCCCCCGGTCAGAACCGCATCTTTCGACACCCTCCCGGGCGGCCGCGCCGACCCGCCTCGCCACCGAGGCGTCCTGCGGCCGTCACCGGGCATATCGCGAGTCCGCTCCGTGATCTTCCACCTCAACCTTTTGCATCTGGTCCTCTTCCTGGGCGCGGCGGCGGCGATGTACCTCGCGCTGCGCGAGATCCGCGGCCGGGCCATGCGGCACTACCGGCTGTTCCTGCTGCCGGCGGTGGCGACGCTGCTGGCGCTGATCCTGCTGCTGTTCGAACTGGCGGCGCGGCAGCCGCCCTGGGTGTTCGGCGGCCCCTTCGCGCTCGGCCTGGCGGTCGGCGCGGCGCGCGGCGCCACCATGCTGCTGGAGGTCGACCAGATGTGGCACCTGGTGCGTCCGACCAGCCGGCGCGCCCTGTTCTGGGTGAGCCTCGCCGTTCCGGTCGCGGTCGCCCTCGAGATCGGCGGCGCGCTCGCGGGCCCGCCGGGCAACCTCTGGCGCCTGGCGGGCGCGGTGCTCGCCAGCCTGGCCGCCGGGCTGCTGGTCGGCCGCGCCGCCGCCGTCGGCGTCCGCCTGTGGCGGGCGCCGCACGTGAACCTGCGCCGACGCTAAAGCGCCGGCCCGGCAGGCGCCGGGCCTATGGCAGGCGCGTCCGGCCGATCTCCGCCGGGCGTTTCCGCCCCCTGTTTCAGGGGAGGGGCCGCCGAACGCGCGATCCCGGCATTCTAGAGAAATTCATAGCCGAAACCTGCTGAACCTGCAACTCTTTTTTTCCACAGCCGGGGCCGTGCTTGCGCGGCCGCCGTCCGCGGGGGCAAAATCGCGCCGTGGACCCGCAGCCCAGCCTGATCATGATCCAGTTCCTGCAGTGGGTGGCCGACCGGCCACGCCGGCGCGAGGACGTGCTGGCGGCGTGGCCGAGTTCCTGCCCGCGCTTTCCGGTGTGGGAGGATGCGCGCGCCGAGGGGCTGGTGCGCCAGGCGGGCGGCGAGCGCGGCGAAAACCGCGTCGAACTCACCGACCGCGGCCGGGCGGCCCTGAAGCGGGCCTGATCGCGCCGCCGGCGCCCGCCGACCGGGATCAGAGCGCCGCCAGCGGATCGGGACCGTAGGCGTTGGGACCGGCGGTGCCGGGCAGGAAACCGCACTCGATCAGGTACCAGAGGCCGCCGATCACCGGCACGAACACGATCAGCACCCACCAGCCGGACTTGTTGCGGTCGTGATAGCGCTTCACGGCGTTGGCCAGCGCCACCCAGGCGAACACGACGACCACGACCAGGAGCACCAGCCCCATGCCGGGACCGACCGCCTTCATGGCCGCCTCGGGGTCGCCCGACACGGCCGCGCCGCCCAGGGCGGCACCGAAGACGACAGCCTCGAGGACGGAGATGGCGAGAACGACGAGCCAGAACCTGGCGCGGTTGACCCGCCCCTGGAAACTGAAGAGAAGAGCCTGCATTGCATTCCCCCGAAGCCCGCACCGGGCCTTTCGAAGGTACTCTCCCCACCACCGGCGGTACATTCTATAGTGCGCACATGACCCTCCAACGCGCCGCCCTCTGGGCGATCGTGATCGCCGCCACGATCTACCTGCTGGTGGCCGGCCGCGGGTTGCTGATGCCAATCGTCCTCGGCCTGGTGCTCTGGTACATGGTCGACGCCCTGGCCGACGCCATCGAGCAGCCGCGGCTGGCCCGTCTCCATCTGCCCCGGCCGATCGCGCTCGCGGCCGCGCTCTGCCTCATCGGCGGCCTGTTCTGGGTGCTGGGCCGCACGATCGGCGCCAACGTGACCGCCGTCCTCGCCGCCGCCCCCAACTACGAAATCCGTCTCCAGCACCTGGTCACGGCGGGGGCCAAGATCGTCGGTGTCGAACAGGCACCGACGCTCGGCGAACTGTTCGACCGCATCAGCCTCGCCGATACGCTGGGTGGCTTCGCCGCCGCCGCCGCCTCGGTCGTGAGCATTGCCGGCGTGGTCCTGATCTACGCCGGCTTCCTGTTCGTCGAGCAGGCCCACTTCGGCCGCAAGCTCGCGATCGTCTTCGGGCAGGACGCCCACCAGGCGCGGGTGCGGGCCGTCCTGGAGCGGATCGACCGCGACATCCGGATCTACATCCGCATCAAGACCACGCTCGCCACCGCGACGTCGGTCCTGGGCTATATCGTGATGGCCTGGGTCGGCGTCGACTTCGCCGGCTTCTGGGCGGTGCTGCTGTTCTTCTTCTATTACGTTCCCACGGTGGGCTCGATCCTCGCCATCGCGGCGCCGGCCATCCTCACCCTCGTGCAGTTCGACCACCTCACGCCCTTCCTGATCGTGCTGTTCGTGATCGGCACCGTGCAGATCGTCACGGCGAACGTGCTCGAGCCGGCCCTGATGGGCCGCTCGCTCAATCTCTCGCCGCTGGTCGTGATCGTCTCCCTGATCGTGTGGGGCACGATCTGGGGGGTCGTCGGCATGTTCCTGTGCGTGCCGATCATGGTGGTCGCCCTGATCGTGCTGGCGCAGTTCGAGACAACCCGTCCCGTCGCCGTCCTGCTGTCGGCCGACGGCGAGATTCCGGAGCAAGCGCCATGAGGTACGGCCCCCTGCTGCTCGTCCTGCTGTCCGGCGCTGCCGGCGCGGCGATGGCCCAGACGCCGTCCACGCCGTCGCCCGCGCCGCGCGCGCCGGCGGAGGAAGGCAAGCCGCCCGGCCCCGACGTCAGATACGTCTGCCCCGGCGGCACCGACTTCAGCGCCGCCTTCTCCGCGGACGGCGAGCTCGCCACGTTGATGGTCGCCGGCCAGCCCGAAATCGAACTGCCGCGCCAGCGCTCCGGGTCGGGCTTCGCCTACGGCGACTCCTACTATGAACTGCGCGGTCGCGGCCGCGAGGCAACGCTGACGGCGGCTGGACGAGCGATGCGCTGCCACGCCGCCGGCCGGCCCGGCGATCCGCCGCGCACCTTCGAAGGCCAAGGCCTGATCGTCACGCTGTTCCCCGATGGAACGTTTCGCCTGCGCCAGCAGCGCGCCGGCAGCGACGAGGCCGTCCTCGATCTCGGCCAGTGGACCCAGGAAGTGGACGGCGGCGTTCGGCTGGTGCTGCGCGGCGGCGTCGTGAACCGGCGTGCCTTCCGCCAGGCCGACGGCGGTCTGCTGATCGCCGACGACGGCACCGAACTGGTGCCAACCGCCTCTGCCGACAACATCGACGGGCGCTTCCGGCTCGAAGGCCTCTATCGCGATGCCCAGGACGGCGGGCTGTTCGCCGAGTGTTTCACCGGCCGCACCTTCGCGGTGGCGCCGGGCGGCGCCGAACCCGAGCTCGAGCGTGCCTGGGTCGAGGCGGCGCCCTCGCGCGAGGCCCAGCTCTTCTTCCAGATCCTCGGCCGCTTTGCCGGCGACGGTCAGATCGAGGTCGAGCGCGTCCTCAATCTCCAGCCCAAGGCGGCATGCCCGCCACCGGCGCCGCGAAGCGCGGCACTCCGCGGCACCGAGTGGCGCGCCCTCGAGATCGACGGCGAGCGGCCGGCGTTCGACGACGGGCGGCGTCGGCCGACGCTTACGCTCGACGACAACGGCAAGTTCACGGCATCGACCGGCTGCAACAGGCTTGGCGGCGAGTACACCCTCGACCCCAACGGCCTGCGCTTCATCGCCGGCCCCATGACCCAGATGGCCTGTCCTTCGCCTTCGGACGCCATCGAGCGGCGCTTCGTCGACGCCCTCGGCGCGGTCAAGAGCGCCCAGATCGCCGCGACGACGCTCGATCTCAAGGACGGCAGCGGCAAGCTCCGCCTGCGCATGGAAGCCCGCGGACGCTAACCGGGGCCGCTACGGTTCCGCTGTCGGGTCGGCCTGAAGCACGAGCACCTTGCCGTCGGCGTCGAGGTCGATGCGCAGAAACGCCAGGCCAGACGGCACCACCCGATCGAATTCGCGATCGATTTCGTCGAACAGGCGGACATAGAGCTTCCATTCGACCGTGCCCGGCTCGATCGGGACGCGCGCCGGCTCGCGCCAGTCGAGCGCCCGGACGCCGCTTTTCCGGACCTGCTCGACCGGCTGTTCACGGACCAGGGTTGCCTCGAACCGCCCGATGGTGGCGGTCCGCGCCGCCTTCGTGACCGGCCGCGAGATCACGGCGACGCAGATCTGGTTGGGATCACTTTCGGGCACGAAGTCGACCGAACCGTTATTGAGTGTCGGATCGCCGATATCCTCGAGCCAGCCAAGCCGCTCGATAATGACGACGCGCCGGCGCTCCTTGTCGAAGCGCCACCCGGCAGGCGGATCGAAGCAGCGACGGACCGTGCGCGTCTCGCCGGCCGGCGCCCGTGACAAGATCTCGGGCGACACCAGCGTTCTGGACTCCAGTTCCGTCGTGTGCATCCGCTGGTCGAGGGCAAAAGATCCGGGACGATCGGGCAGCACCGTGAACAGGAGCTGGAACGTCGTCGTCCGCGAGCCGCGGCGGACGATCAGCGATCCGGACGCAAAAGTCGTGCGGGCCGCATCGTTGGCGAACATGCTACGCGGCACGGAGAACCGCAGCCGCTCCGGCGCGACAGTGGCGGCGCCGCGCCACGCCCCTATCGCCAGAATCGGCGGCGGTCCGCTGCCAGCAGCGAGAAAGCTCCCGATAACCTCGACCTCGACCGCCGGATCATCGTCGCCCGCAGTCGCGAAGTCCGGCGCATAGCGGGGTACGGTCGGCACCGCGGACGGGGGCCTTTCCCAACCCGTCGTCGATGGCATGTCGAGCTGTAGCGCGCCTTCCGGTGCGGCCGTGCGGGAGGTTCCCGGAGTCAACGTGAGTTCGCCGGTGGCGCGGCGGGGCGGCACAAAGCGCGGCGTATAGGCCAGTACCAGCGGGGCATCGTCGAGGCCCGCGATCCGCTCCAGTTGACCCGTCGCCTGATCGGCTGCCTTGCGGGCAGCGCTGCGCGCGCCTTCACCGGGTCGGTCGAGGGCATCCTTGATGGCGGCATTCAGCCGATCGATTTCGGCAAAAAGCTGGTGGCGGGCGGCCGGCAAGCGGTCGAAGACGCGCTCCGCGTCGGATTCGCAACGCGCAGCAAGAGCGTCGGTCAGGAGACTGGCAACACGAAAAGCCTGAAGCAGGCCGATCCTTGCTTCACCGTCGGCACGCGCCTGAAGGCTTGCGCGCTCAGTCCTGAGCACCGCGAGCTTCTCGCCAATCGTGACGCCGCTTTCCGGCGCTTCGAGGCGGCCGAACAATAAGAATACAGCGACTGCAGCGATACACAACATAGCCGCCACGGCACCAATCGTACGCAGGCGCCTGCCGTTCTCGGTCGATCTCGGGCCAGCCGTCATGCGGCGGGTTTTACCACGGCCGCCAGTAGAGGTACCGGCGGCGGATTGTCAGTACGAGAAGAGCACCGGCAGTGGCGAACTAAGAATGAGATGGCGGGTCATGCCGCCGAAGATCATCTGGCGCAAGCGGCTTTGCGTGTAGGCCCCCTTCACGATCAGGTCGGCGCCGACTTCGATTGCCGTGTCGACGATCGTCTGCCCTGCTGAGCGCGAGCCCGGCTTGACGTGCAGACTGGTGACATTGAGTCCGTGACTCTTGAGTGACTCGGCGATCTCCGCCGAGGTCGGCCCCGGCACCATCGCGCCATCGACGCTCAGGACCACGATCGCCTCGGCGTCACTCAATACCGGCATCGCCAGCGAAATCGCACGAGCGCTCTCGGTGGAGCCGTTCCAGGCGAACAGGATTCGTTTGCCCACCAGTCCATCGACACCCGTCGGCACGACCAGAACCGGACGGCCAGAATCGAACAACGCCGTTTCAAAGACACTTTCCGGCATTTTCGGCAGCGCGCCCGGCTGGGGCAAGACAATCAGGTCGTAGGCGCGCCCTATCGTGCCGATCGCGGTCGGGCCGCTATCGTCGGCCGAGCGCCATTCGGACCTGAGCCCCACTGCACGTTGGTCGAACGCCTGCTTCACCGCCGCTACGCGCTGGCGTTCCTCGGCATCCTCTGCCAAGCCGCCACCGATCGGCGCGCCCATGCCGGCATCCGCCCACGCCATACTCATCACGCCGTAGGACGGCGGCTCGAGCCCGACCAGTCGGGCGTCGAATTTCCGCGCGATCTTCGCCGCCAGATCAAATGCGGACGGATCTTCTGCCGTCCAGGCCATTGTCAGAATTGATTTCATGACACGCCCTCCCTGCTGTCGAACGATAACACGGGGCTTGCCGCCGCCCGACCCTCAACTTCAATCGCCGGCAGAAGAATGGACGTCGTGAACAAGTTGATACAAATCATTCGTTGAATATATATTTGGAATCAATAAGTTAACGATATTACCTCGACTATTCATTGAGGTAGGGGCGCATATCGGCCCCAGTAGTTGTGTCGATCGCCCCGGCAGTCCCCAGAACATCGACGGGGCGGTGGACACAAACGCTGATCAAAGAACGTCTTTTTCCTTTGGAGATACGCAAATGCTGTCCATTTTCCGTCGCCTCATGAAGAACGAGAACGGCGCCACCGCCATTGAGTACACGCTGATCGCCTCGCTGATCGCCGTCGCCGCCATCACCGCGATGGGCACCGTCGGTGGCAAGATCACGAACGTGCTGACCACCGTCGGCAACTCGTTGAACTGAATTCGACTTTCTCGGTCAAGGCATGGGCGGTCCGGCAACGGACCGCCCTTTGTCTTTGGCGACAAATCCCACCGTCTACCAATGTTACACGTCGGACGTTGAGAAGATCGCCTCATCCGATAGGCTCCAGGTAACGCATCGACGACCGAGCTGAAGCATCCCTCGAGGACAGAACCGCGTCCGCAGGTCATGCACGCAGCGTTCAAGGACAGTGGCCTATGCCGTCACCCCTGCCGTTCGTCTTGCTGGCCTTCATCTACCGCCACGTCGACAGCCGGCGCAGTGTGACGGCCATCGCGACTTTGACCACCGCCGGATTCAATCCCCATAGCGCGTTCGGCATCGCCGGCAACGCGATAATCTGATGCGGCGCATCGTCACCTACAGCCGCAGCCTGGCCGCCGACCAACGCGGCACGATGCTCGTTGGGTACAGTTCGCTCATGCTGCTGATCGCCATCGCCGCGATCGCGATGCTGACACAAATTCGCGGCGGCGAAAATACGCCACTCGGCACCATGACAAATCTATCGAATTGAACGCGGGCCGCGTCGGCGACTCAGGCGATCTGGGACGCTTTGGCGACGATCCATGCAAACCGGTCGGAAAGTGCGGCCAGCGTGATCCGGTTGATGGCGTCGGCGCCAATCGTGGCCTCCCCGGTGGCATCAGGCAGGTCCCGCGTGGCCACCGTATCGGCCGCGATCGTGCTCATGAAGCCCTGATCGGTGGCCGCCCGCACGGTCGCCGAGACGCACATGTGGGTCATAAAGCCACCAACAATCAGGTTTTTGCGGCCGCTGGCCGCGAGGTGCTTGGCAAGTTCGGTGCCGGCGAAAGCGTTGGGCAAGCCCTTGTCGACAATCATCTCGCCGGCGCGTGGTGTGAGCGGGGCTACGATCTCGTAACCTGTCGAGGAGGGATTAAACGCTTTGCCCTTGGATTGATGTCGAACATGCACGATGGGAGTGCCGGCCTTGCGGGCCCTGTCGAGCAGCACGGCAAGCGCCTCGACAGCCGCCGCAACGCCAGGCAACGGCATCAAGCCGTCAGTATACTCCCGCTGAGCATCGATAATCAGCAGAACGCCATCTGTCGTGGTCGCCGGAGCGGGCGCAAGTCCCGCCATCTGCAGCATGGTCATTGCCATGGTCTTCTCCCAACTACGCTTGAGGTGCCTACGCTACGGTTGTGTAAGCTCTGGATACATCAACGCGCAAGACGATCCGTTTGGCAAGACCTACGATTTAATGCCGCGCCAGTGCCAGTCACCATCATGTCACGCACGGCAGCAGCGACGACACGATCGATCGCGTCATTCCAGCGATAACGCACCCGTCCGACGCTGATGCCGAACGCACGCGCGAGGCGGGGCCACGACAACCCGGTCGCCCGCGCCCAAACAAGCCGGCGATCCGCATCATCGAGCGTTCCCAGCCATGGCAGCACGCGATCGAGTTCGGAAATCGCCCGTGGGCCGGGCGGGATTCTGGGAGGGTGTGACAGGGTGCAGTCACAGGCATCGCCGGAATCCTTCAACGTCGTTGGCCACGATGACCGTTCCGGCGCGGGCATGCCGTTCCGTGGCATCGGCAGGCGCCTCAGGGTATCGGCCGCCCGCTCCAGGGTGACGATGACTGCGCGCCGGGCCTCGGCAAAGGTGAACTCAGCGGCCATGACGGCCTCCATTCTCGTCGATCTCCGCAATGAGATCGGCAAGTACGCGGTCGACCGACAGACCAAGCGCGTGGGCGGCCTCGCGGGCCAGCGGCCGCGCCATGAATGGCAGGACGTCGACCGGGCGAAGACCCATCTTGACCGCGAGGAGCCGGGCGATCCGGGCGCCGTGATAGTTGGCGGAAGCCGCGCGACCGCTGAAGACGGTGGCGAAGCGCCGGCTCGGGAGTTGATCGTAAAGTCTTGGATAGGACATCCGTACCTCCTGCCAACAGGAGTATAGGATTTATTGATCTTGTCAATCGTACAATTCCTAGTAGACGAAACCACTGCCAGCTGGCAAAATGCCAGCATCATGGACGCACCCCGCAAAGTGTTGGTCGATACTCTGGCGCGCCGGCCGGACCTCGATCTCAAAAACCTGTCGCTGGCGATTGGCCGTAATCACGCCTACCTCCAGCAGTACCTGATGCGCGGCTCACCACGTGAACTGCCGGAAGCGGCACGTCATGGCCTAGCTCCCTTGCTCGGGGTTTCGCCGGACGATCTGCGCTCTACGGCAGCCCCTCCCGGCGCCGGGGGCCGCCTTGAGGGTGATCTGCGCATGGCCGGCCCGCTGCGGGCTGCGGATCGTGCCGATCTGCCGGTCTTCGCGTCGGCCGAAGGGGGTGGCGGCGCCATTATCATCACCAGTGAGCCGATCGACTATGTGCGGCGGCCCGAGCCGCTTCTGTCGGTGCGCGACGGCTATGGTTGCTATGTCATCGGCGACAGCATGAGCCCGGCCTATGAGCAGGGAGACCTGCTGCTCGTCCATCCCGGACGCCCCGTACGGCCCGGCGACGACTGCGTCTTCGTTCGTGACCAGGGCGACGGCACCCAGCAGGCCTTGGTCAAGCGCCTGTTGCGGACCACACCTGAGAAATGGCGGGTGCGTCAGTTCAATCCGGCGAAGGATTTCGACCTCGACCGAAGCCAGTGGCAGAAGGTCCAGTTGATCGTCGGCAAGTATTCCCGCTAGCCTATCACTTGACGTTTCATAGGAGTTTATCCTATCTACCCCTATCGTCCTCGAACGGAGGGGAGATGGAAAACACCTATTATCTCATCGTCGAGCAGCGCGCCGGCGGACGATGCCTCAGGACACTCGACGAATACGCCTCTGCCGACCGGCTGATAGCCGATGCAGCCGACTACGATGCTGGGGAGTTTCCCGGACGCTGGATCGGCGCCCTGAAGCTGTCGTTCGACGACTCGGGAACCTTGATAGCGGCCGGCCCCCTGGCCGATGTTGCCGCCAACGTACACGCTGAGCTCATGTCGCGATCGGAATGGCGTCAGCGCCAAGCCGCCCTCGACCGCTGGTCGGCGCGTTAGGCGGCCCATGAGGACGCAGACATGAAGGCGATCATCGTCGGCGGCGGGATCATGGGCCTCAGCACCGCATGGGGGCTTGCGCGCGACGGTCACGACGTCGAGTTGTTCGAGCAGGGCCCGCTGCCCAACCCGCTCGCCTCGTCGACGGACGAGCATCGCCTCATCCGTCATCCCTACGGCGATCAGGTCGGCTATGCACGCCTGATCGACGATGCCTATGCCGCATGGGATCTGCTGTGGCGCGATCTCGGCCAGCGCCTCTACGCCGCTACTGGAACGCTGGCCCTGACCGGCAATGGCGCAGACTGGGCGGAGCGTTCCGCCGTAGCGCTGGCAACAATCGGCAGGCCCATGACCGAACTGCCGGTGGCGGACGTACGGCGCCGCTTTCCTCAGATCAAAGCCAACGACGTCGAGCGCGCCTTCTGGATGGAGTCAGGCGGCGTGTTGTTCGCTCAGGACATCGTCGCGGCCCTCGCCCAACATCTCGCCCGGCAGCCACGAGTTCGGCTCCACCCGCATACGCCCGTCCGCTCGGTCGATCTTGACCAGGGCCGAATCGTCACCGAGGCCGGTATCGTGCACGCCGCCGACGTCGTCGTGGTCGCTGCCGGCGCCTGGGTCGGCCGGCTGCTGCCCAACCTCGGGCAGCGCTTGGTTCCGTCGCGCCAAGTTGTCATCTATTTCGACCTGCCCGACGAGGATCGCACGGCCTGGGCCAAGGGCCCGATGATCATCGAGAAGACTGGCGACGTCGGACTCTACCTGGTGCCCCCGATGGAAGGTCGCGGTCTCAAGGTCGGCGACCATGAATTCAGCCGTTCCGGCGACCCGATGGACGAACGCGCGGCAGGCGAGACCGAAATCCAGCCCTTGCTGGATCGCTGCCGCAGCCTGCTGCGGGGGGTCGAGAGATGGCGTACCGACCGCCTCAAGGTCTGCTTTTACACCGTGACGGATGACGAACGCTTCATCGTCGAGAAACAGTCCGCGTGCGGTTGGGTAATGTCCCCCTGCTCCGGCCACGGCTTCAAGTTCGGGGCATTGATGGGGCTTGAACTCGCTCGCTCGCTGTCCGCGAACCGTGACGCCGCGGCCCATGCAAGATGGGCGGCTGGTCTGGAAGCGATCGGGCCAACCTGACAAAATGCGTTGAACACAGAAAAGAGAAATCGACATGGCCATCGCCAAGCGTCGCATGCCGGCGGCACAGAAAGCGACCGGATTGCGTCAGGGGCTCGCCACTTATGGCGACGCAGGCTTCTCGCTGTTCTTGCGCAAGGCCTTCATCAAGGCCGGTGGCTATTCGGACGACGCGCTCGATCGGTCGATCGTCGGCATCACCAACACCTTCAGCGACTACAATCCCTGCCACGGCAACGTCCCCGACCTGATCGAGGCGGTAAAGCGCGGTGTCATGCTGGCTGGCGCTCTGCCAATGGTCTTTCCGACCATCTCGATCCACGAGAGTTTCTCGCACCCGACCAGCATGTTCCTGCGCAACCTCATGTCGATCGACACCGAGGAAATGATCCGCGCCCAGCCGATGGATTCGGTGGTGCTGATCGGCGGCTGCGACAAAACACTGCCGGCACAGCTCATGGCGGCGGCCAGCGCCGACCGGCCGGCGGTCGTGCTGCCGGTGGGGCCAATGCTGGTCGGACATTTCAAGGGTGAGGTGCTGGGCGCCTGCACCGATTGCCGCCGCCTGTGGGGCCAGTATCGCGCCGGCACCTTCTCCGAACAGGACATCGAGAAGGTCAGCGAACGGCTGGCGCCGACCAAGGGCACCTGCATGGTGATGGGCACCGCCAGCACCATGGGCTGCATCGTCGAAACGCTTGGCATGGGCCTGCCCGGCAGTGGCACGATTCCAGCCACTCACGCCGACCGCCTGCGCGTCGCCGAGCAGAGTGGCAGGCTCGCCGCAGAAATGGCGAAGAAGCAGGGCCCGCGACCCAGCACGATCATGACCAAGGCCGCTTTCCGCAATGCGCTTACCGTACTTCAGGCGATCGGCGGCTCGACCAACGGCCTGGTTCACCTCACCGCGGTCGCCCGCCGTCTCGGCATCGAAATCGATCTCGCGGAATTCGACGAGATCGGCCGCAATGTACCCGTGCTGATCGACCTCAAGCCCTCGGGTGACCACTACATGGAGCATTTCCATTGGGCCGGCGGCAACTCGCGGCTGATGAAGGAAATCCGCAAGAATCTCGACGAAAAGGCCATGACCATCACCGGCCGCACCTTGAAGCAGGTGATCGACGCGGCCGAGATGGTGCCCAACCAGACCGTTATCCGCACACGCAGGAACCCGATCAAATCCACGGGCGGCATGGCCGTGCTTCGAGGAAATCTTGCGCCGCGCGGCGCCGTCATCAAGCATTCGGCGGCCTCCCCGGCGCTGCTGACGCATACCGGCCGCGCCGTCGTGTTCGATTCCCTGGAGGATCTCGCCAAGCGAGGCGACGATCCGGCCCTCGACGTCAAGGCCGACGATGTCTTGGTCTTGCGCAATGCCGGCCCCAAGGGAGCGCCCGGCATGCCCGAGGCCGGTTCTTTCCCCATTCCGATGAAACTTGCGCGCGCCGGCGTGAAGGACATGATCCGCATCTCCGACGCCCGGATGAGCGGAACGGCATTCGGCACCATCGTGCTGCATGTGGCACCCGAAGCGGCTGTGGGCGGTCCGCTCGCCCTCGTGAGGAGCGGTGATCGCATCCGTCTCGACGTGCCAAAGCGCCGCCTCGAACTGCTGGTTGCATCCGCGGAATTGGCGAGACGCCGCAAGGCCTGGAAAGCGCCGTCCCCGCCCCTCGGCAGTGATCGCGGCTACGCCGGCCTCTTCCGGAAGACAGTTCTGCAGGCCGACGAAGGTGTCGATTTCGACTTTCTCGGTCCGGCGGAGACGACGTGAGCGACGCCAAGCTCCCGAAAATTTCCGTCGTCGTCACGTGCTACAATTGCCGCGACTACATCGGTGACGCCATCCGATCGGTGGCGCGACAAACCCTGCACGACTTCGAATGCGTCATTGTCGACGACGCCTCAACCGATGATTCCACTGCGGTTGTCCAGCATACGCTCGACGAACTCGCCGATTCGCGTTTCACGCTGCTCCGGCTGGACAAGAATGTCGGCCAGACTGGCGCCACCCGCCGCGGTCTGGCAGCCACCCGCGCAACCTTCGTCTGCTTCCTCGATTCCGACGATCTGTGGAACGACGACTTCCTCGAACGCCACTTGGCCGCCCACCTGAACGAGACCTATGCGGTCGGCTTCACCGCCTGCAATGCCCGGCTGATCGATGGCCAGGGCACCTTGATCGCCGGCTGCGTCTACTGGTTCGGCAAGGATCGTGCCCGCGTCGACCGCGACCAGGCCTTCGCGCCGATCGACCCGGCGCGCGTCCCTCGCCTCGATTCCGCACGTGGCTCCGCCAGCTGGCAGACCCAGACTCCCTACCGGCTCTACACCAGGCGTGCCGTGCATTGGGTCTGGGTCAGCACTTCGTCGATGATGTTCCGACGCTCTCTGATCGACCTCGTCTTCCCTGACGATGACGAGGCGTTCCGCCTGCACATGGACTTCTACATCGTCGTCATGGCCCAGATGGTCGCGGGCTCGCTGCTGATCGACGAGGCGCTCTATTCGTACCGGCTGCATGGCCGCAACGGCGCCGCCGACAATCCCGTGCTGGGTGGCCGCCTTCACCTGTCGAGCCGCAACTGGGGCGATACCCACGCCCGCATGCTTGATCGCATGCTCAATGCAATGATGCGCGATCGCGAGCGCTTCATCGTAGCGCTCGGTGACCGTCAGTATCGCCGCATGGTGCTGCGCATGCGAGCGGCGCGCATGGGACCTTTGGTAGGATGCGTTCTCATCGCTTGGAGTTGGTTGATCTGACGCCTTAACTGCTTCATCGTTCGATTGCCCGGAAAACAGGCGAGGCTAGGCCTACAACGATCTGCGGGGAGACAGGGCATCTTGGGGTGTTTAAAGCGTCTCTTGTACGCCGTGATTTTTTGGCAATGCGTGGCGTTGGCCTTTCTCGTGCCTTCCGGTGTTGCTCAGGCTCAGGCTCCGACGGCGGCCGGTGATCTGGAGCGGCAGTACGATGCCGCCTTCCAGGAGACGCTGCGCAAACCCGCCGACCTGGACGTGCTATTCAAATTCGCCACGCTCGCCACCCAGACCGGCGACCTCGAGGGTGCGATCTCGGCGCTCGAGCGTATGCTGCTGATCAATCCAAACTTGCCTCGGGTGCGGCTGGAACTCGGTGTCCTCTATTATCGCCTCGGTTCCTTCGAAGTGGCACGCACCTATCTGGAAGCCGCGCTTAAATCGCAGGCGCTGCCGCCGGACGTCCGCGGCCGCGCCGAACAGTTCATGGCCGAGATACAGAAGCGCCAGAGCCCGTCGCAGTTTTCCGGTGAGCTGTTCCTGGGCACACGCTATCAGTCGAACGCAAATCTTGGACCACCAACTTCGTCGGTTCGACTGTTTGGCCAGGTCGCCAACCTCAATCAGGCGGCGACGGGTACGGCGGACTGGGGCTTCGTGAGTTCGGCCCAGATCCGTCACACCTACGATCTCGGCCTTCAGGACAATTCCGCAATCGAGAGCCAAGTCACACTCTACGCCAACCGCCAGTTCCAGCTCTCGCAGGCCAATGTCTCGCTGATCGATTTCACGACCGGGCCGCGCTTCCAGGCGTTCCAAGGCATCTTCGAAGACGTCATCATCAAGCCGTTCCTGGCGGCCGGATACGTTTGGGTCAACGACACACAGTACTACGGCAGCTACGGCGCGGGCCTGGAGACGGGGGTATTGCTGACCGACAAGCTGCGCAACATCTCAATCCTCAGTTGGCGCCAGCAGAATTATCCCAACACCAACTATCTGCCGGCAAACAGCCAGTTCACCGGGACTCAGTACTCGGGCACCACAACCTTCCAATACCAGCTCACCGAGATCGTTACGCTCTATGCGATCGCCAACGGTCAGCTCTACCAAACACAGCAGACACCATGGCAGAATTACACGCTATGGGGCGTCGGCGGCGGCATGGCCTTCCGCTTTGCCGACCCGCTGTTCAGGAGCACATTGCCCTGGAGCATCAACCTGTCGGTCAACCAGCAATGGTGGACCTACGATGCGCCGGATCCGGTTGTCGATCCGGGCACGATGCGCCTTCAAGCAGACACCATCCTCAGCCTCATGCTAGCCATTCCGTTCGACGAGCGTACGACCTTCAGCATTTCAGGTGGGCGCTTCAACCGGGCCGCGACCGTGCCCAACTACGCATTTACGAACAATAGCGCGATGTTCGGCGTGAGCTGGCGATTCTAGCGCCGGCCCGGGAACGAGAATTTGGAGCCCCGGGGCCCTCGATCTCGGTACGATACTCGGTATAGACTGGTAACCATGACTTTTGTCAGGGAGGCGATGGTGGAGAAGGTCGCTGCTGTGGGCTTTTCGATCGTCCGCACGGTGCTGCTGGGGACGACGGCGCTTACGCTGTTCGGCACCTCGGGCGCCGCCGCCCGCGTCGGTGTCACTTCCGCAACTGAAGGTGATCCGCTCGGCAAGCCACCGGCCGAAAACGAACGCGTGTTGCGCATCGGCATCGACGTGCAGGCAAACGAGGTGATCACCACCAACGCCAAGGACCGGGCGCACCTCGTGTTCCTTGATGGCACTTCGCTCACTGTCGGCCCCAATGCGCAGCTCACCATCGACAGGTTCGTCTTCGATCCCGCCACCAAGACCGGCGATCTCGCGATCACCGCCAGCAAGGGCGTGTTTCGCCTGGTCGGCGGCAAGATCAGCAAGACCAAGCCGATCGCCATAGTCACACCGTCAGGCACGATCGGCATTCGCGGCGGCATTACCATCTTCACCGCGACCGCCGTCCGGACAACGTCGACATTCGTCTTCGGCAACAGCATGACCGTGAGCGGCATGGGCCAGACTCAGACGGTGACGCGGCCTGGTTCGCAGGTGACGGCGAATTTTGGCAGCCCGCCGGGGCCGCCGACACTCGTCGGCCAAGGCGCGCTGAGCGGCGCGATGAATCAACTTGAAGGCAGCAGCAGCAGCGGTGGCAGTGGTGGGAGCCAGGGTAGCGGAAATCCCAGTCCGGGCGCTCAGAACCTCTCGAACCAGAATTCTGCCCTTGGCCCCGGAGGTATCAACCCACCGCCGAGCAATCCGCTTCCGGCAATTCCAAACAGCAACAATCCGCCACAGAACGCCGTAAACCCCGGAGTGAACGATCCTCCACAACAGGCTGCGGCCCCTTCCAATAATACGGCCCCGCCAGCACCGACACCGACCGTGATCGTGACTCAAGGCCGGTATCTGGCCGACCCGATATTCAATCCCGATCAATTCAACCGCAAGACGCTCGCGGTGCCCCACAATCCGCAGAACGACCAGGCGCTTGCACCGACTGGAACGGTTCTCGGCGGAAGGGCCACCATCACCACCTCTGATGGCCGAGTTCTGAACGTGCCGTGGATTCCCGGCCGCAGCTTCGACTTCAGCGGCAGCGCACCCTCCGGCGCGGTCAATGCTCAAGGCTTCGTCAGCCTCAACGGCGACTTTTTCGCATATGTCTTTACCGACTCCCATGGCGGGAAGTTCGGCGCGGTCGGTGGAACGCCGACACCAACCTCGGGCATCCCGACCGCGGGCATCGGTAAGCACGTCGTGGTCAACATCAGCGGTTCGGGAGACCTGCCATTCGCCAGCGAGCGGGTCGCCAGCGACCCGCAGCTCAAGGCCGCCGCGAGCCTTTCGAACATGTACACGGCCTACTCGCAGCGGCTGGGCCCCGGGGTTCTTCCCGGCGTTCCGGATGGGCAGGCTTCCGTGTCGCTCCAGACAACGGTTTCCATCGCCGGCCAGGGCGCCGGTCAGAAATCCTACATGGGCGTCTTCATCGGCAGCAATTTCATCGATACCAACAGCGACACTGTCGCCAATGCCGGCCAATACACCGGCTCCTACCGCATGGCCGCCAGGCAGGGCGCCGGCCGCCTGGTCTCGAACGAAACCACCGCCGCCACCGCCCAGGGCAATGCGATCTACGGCCCAAGCGACAACTTCATGTTCTATGTGCCCGACAAACTGAGCACGACCGTAGATCGTGGGGTGGCAACAACCACGCGCACCCCTGGAGCATCGCTCGATCAGCCCATGCCCAATCAAGGTGGAACGCCCTATTTCCAGGGTGCCGTGGCGATCAAGGACAATAGCCTCGACCCGGCGCTGGGACAGGCGCGCACTACCCAGACGATGAACGGCTATGTCGGGGGCATCGTCGAATCCAGCAACCCCAGGCGCGGGGAATCCCACAACTACGGCTCCGGGGAGTCCAATAACCACGGACGCGTGACGCATCGCCTGCTCAATGTCGGCGCCAGCAATCCCGGCGATGTGTCGATCACCACCAATGCCGAGACCAACCGGGCCCAGGCCACGATCATCGTCCAGAATTTCGGAGGCAGGTCCGGCTTTGGTGCGCCCACCACCACATTCGAGCTGGGCAGCGCATCCGGCCCGGGCAGCAGCCGCAAGCCCAACGAGGCCAGCAGCGCTTTCATCAATAACGGCATCTATGGCATGCGCGACCAGACCAACGATCGAGAGCGGCATTCGCATGTGACGATCGGTGACTGGTTCAACGTCAGGATCAAGTCCGATACCGTTCTCGCGAGCTACAACTCCGCGCCTCTTCCCAACAATCAATTGCCTGGTGGCGTGACGCCCTGCGAATGCTCATTCATGACTTGGGGTTGGTGGAGCGGCACCGTGAGCTACGACCGCCACGGCTTCCACCGGGGCCCGACCGACAGCCTCAATCTCGCGACCTATGTGGCGGGCACCCTGACGAACGTGGTGCAGTTGCCCAATACAGGTTCCGCGACCTATTCCGGCCATGCCGTCGGCAATGTCGTCAACCACGGAAAATCCTACGTCGCAGCGGGCACCTTCACCCAGAATTGGAACTTCGCCAGCCAGACTGGCAACGTCACCATCGGCAACTTCGACGGCAGGACCTATACCGGCACCACCGCCCTGCAATCGGGGACGGTCAACTTCCGCGGCCCGCTCAGCGCCCCCGGTCGTACCGGTTCGCTCAACGGTTCCTTCTTCAGCAACGGCGCTGCCAACCCTGTCGCTGGCCAAGCCGGCAACTTTTCCGTCACCGGCGCCAACTACAAAGCCGGCGGCACCTTTGTCGGCAAGAAGCAATAGACTTTTGTCTAGCGATTCTGCGCAACGATAAAGTCGGCAATACCGGCGATGTCGTCGCGCCGGAACCACGGCAGATGCGTCTCGGCTGGCCGTGTATCCGAAGCGATGGCGACGATGTTGGGATCCTCCGCCGCAAGAGACGGCGCGTCCGCCGCGCGCACCTCGATCTTGGCATGAGCCTCGCGCTTATAGCCTTCGATCAGCACCAGATCGACCGGCGCGAGGCGCGCCAGCACATCGGCCAACGCAGGCTCAGCCTGCTCGCGCATGATCGCGTAGCGCCGCCCGCCGACAACTGCCACCTCCCTGGCGCCGGCGATGCGGTGGCGGAAAGAATCGCGGCCCGGCTGGTCGATATCGACGTCGTGGTGAGCATGCTTGATCGTCGAAACGCGCCAGCCGCGGCGGACGAATTCGGTCACCAGCCGCTCGACCAACGTGGTCTTGCCGGCGTTCTTCCAGCCGGTGACGCCAAACACGCGCTGCCCGCTCATACTCTGTGGCTCACGAAACAATCCGCTCGACGTTGGTGTAGACTGTCAACCGGTCGTCACGCACGAAGGCAACCAGCGTGATGCCGGCGTGTTCAGCCGTCTCGATGGCAAGCGACGTCGGCGCCGAAACGGCAGCAATCGCCACCGCGCCGAGGGCAGCGGCCTTTTGCACCATCTCGTAGGAGCAGCGGCTGGTAACCACCACGAACCCACCGGCCTCGGCCACGCCCGATGCCGCCAGCGCCCCCCCCAGCTTGTCGAGCGCATTATGCCGGCCGACGTCTTCGCGCACGACCACGAGCGTACCGTCCGCCGCCGCCCAGCCGGCAGCATGGGTGGCGCCGTTGAGTTTGTTGATGCGCTGCAGGCCGGGAAGCAACGCCATTGCACGCTCGATCGCGGCGCGAGAGACCACGCCCACGGCCTGCAAAGGCGGTACCGGGCGCAGAGCGGCCTCAAGACTGTCGACGCCGCAGAGGCCGCAGCCGGTACGGCCCACCAGACTGCGCCGCCGCTCCTGCAGCGCGACCATCCGCTGGGCGGAGATCTCAAGCCGGACCTCGATGCCACGGCCGCCTGACTCGATCCCGATGTCCTCGACCTCGATGTCATAGATCTCCGACACCTTGTCGATGATACGCTCCGTGAGGGAAAATCCGCGGGCGAAATCCTCCAGATCGCAGGGTGTCGCCATCATCACGGCATGACTGATGCCGTTGTAGACCAGCGCCACGGCCCTCTCCTCGGCGACGATCTCGTCGAGGCTCTCGCTACCGTGCGCCGTGAGCCGTCGCGCCGGGCGATGGACCGAGCCGCTACCGGACTCTGGATTGGTCATCCCGCAACCTGATCGACCCGCAGGTGGCGGCCCTCGCGGTCGAAGAACAAGCCGCGATTGAGCGCCAGGGGATCGGACTTCACGTCGGCCTCGACTTCCTTCAGTTTGCGGGCGGCCGCTGCGTCGGGCAACGGCCCCCCGTCATGTTCCAGGCCGATGAAGAACGCTACACCGTCCCAGGACGTGCGTGCACCGTCGAGCAGGGCACGCATCCCGGGCCATGGCATGTCGTCACCGACCAGATGGGCATAACTCGATTTCACCGGGACGACCGCGTCGTCGGCGATACGCACCAGCACGATGAAGGCCGTGAATGCCCCGGTGTCCGCGAACTGGGCGGCCAGCCAATGTTCGAAATCGGTCTTCATGTCCGCTCTAGAATTCGACCACCGGCGTGGCCGGCATGTAGCGCTCATACACCTGCAGGAACGGCTCGCCGCGCTCGGCCTCGTACCAGGCCTCGAAGGCGCGGAAGGCTGCGAGGGGGTCAGCGAGAGGCCGATCTTCGGCGGACGGCCCGCGCGCGCCATCAGAGCCTGCCGGCACCGGATGCGCCTCGGCATGCAACGCCTCGGCGATCGGCCGCAGCCAATCGAGCAGCGGCCGGGCGCCTGCGCCCAGCTCGGCCAAACCACCCTCGATCCAGCCAATCTCGCGAAACAGCGCCTCGAGCTGGCGCTCGACGGCGAGCTCGCGATCAGGTTCCAGAGCGGCGACGCGAGCCATGTCGGAGAGAGCGCTCAACCGCCGCCAAGCGAAAGCGCGGGTGCGCTCGGCCGCCTGAATCTGTGCTTCGACGTTGGCGCGCACCGAGCGTTCGGCCGCCTCGGCGGCGGTGCAGTCGGCCTGCAGGCGGGCGATCAGGGTTTCAGCGGCGGTCGGCATGACGGATCAAGTTGACCCGACCGGCGGGCCGCCGGCAAGCGTCGGCCCGTCGAATTTCCGAACACAGCATATCCCGAAGCCATTCTGCTGATCTCTGCAAATCATTGAAATAACGGGGAAATTCTGCGATCTCCTGACAGGAGGTCAACCGCCGCGCTTGTTCGTCGTCGTACGCTCTTCGAAAACCCGGAAAATGGCCGTGGCAGTCAGCAGCAAGGTCTCCTGGGCGCTCACCTCCGCGTCGAGAAAGGCCATGGTCCGTGTAAGCTTGCGAACCGTTGCACGCCCTGAAATCCAACCTCCAGTGGGAATGCCGGCGACGAATTGGGTGTTCAACGCCACCGTCGCGCAGGGACGCCCGGTCGCGGTAACCACGGTGTGGCCCAGGAATGTATCGACGAAGGTCGTGATGGCAGCGCCATGCAGCACGCCGTTGGGATTGGCATGCCGGGCGTCGCTTTGAAACCCGTAGACAACAAGCCCTGAGGGCTCCTTCGCCCAATAATAGGGGCCACTCAGACCGATGTAGCCGTCACTCTCGAGGAACGGTGTGTAGTTGGCGGGTACTCCCTCATGCATGGCGTCACTGTCCTCGCAAGGAAAAGCCCGCCGGCACAGTGCCGGCGGGCCAAAATATGTCGACAAAAGCGTCGTCGGCCTATCGCAAAACTTCGCGGAACTCCGCGAAGTTCCGAGAAGCCGACACGTCGCCTACTTGACGTACTGAAGCGCGACCTCGGCCAAGCCAGCGGCAACGTTCAAGCCCTTGCTGCCCTCGACGCTGACCGGCTGCAGGGTGACCTGCCCGCTGCCACCCCCGATCAGCACGTTGGCCCCCACGCCGACGCCAACCGTGGCCGATGCCGTACCGCCGACATAGCCGCCGGTCAGGGCGCCAGGAGCAATGCTGCCGGGCGCGAACACCAGCCACACCATCTGCGCTTCCTTGGTGAAGCCGAGATCGACACCGAATTTCTTGACGCTGCCGGTGTACTTCTCGGCGACGCCGTCGGTACGGGTGAACAGGCAGCTCAGATCCTTGGACGATCCGAAGATAAAGCCCATGCCGCCGGCGACGGTGCAGGTCAGCGAGCCGACGTTGGCGCCGGACTTGCTGGGAGTCTGAGCCTGGGCCCCGCTTGCGGCGGCCACGAGCAACAGGGCGGCACTTGCCGTCGCCAGAACAGATCGCAACATTGTCATTCCTCTCGGT
>Ga0082335_1003120_pt1 | contig 28274 bp, 25 predicted proteins | sample Subgrocontami58m_FD_72375 | JGI IMG/M metagenome (GOLD analysis project Ga0082335, IMG submission 72375) | Subsurface groundwater microbial communities from S. Glens Falls, New York, USA - GMW37 contaminated, 5.8 m (SPADES assembly) (version 2) ...
GCCGGCGCATCCCACGACTCGGCCGGCGGGGAGGCGGGCGGCGCCGGCACTTCCCACGACTCGGCCGGCGGCGCCCGCGGGAAGAGGCCGGCGGGCGCGGGGGGGGGGGGGGCGCGCCCCGGGGCCGGGGGGTTGAAGGGGTCCGCGAGCCCCTCGGGGCGCTTGTAGCGGACCACCTTCGCGTCGGCGAGGGCCGCCTTCTTCTGGAGCGCCGCGACGACGTCGTCCAGGTAGCCGATCTTGTCGACGAGGCCGAGCGACTTCGCCTGGTCCCCAGTGAACACGCGTCCGTCGGCGAGCGGCTTCAGCGTGTCCTTCGTGAACAACCCCTTCCGCCCTGCGAGGACGACGTCGAGGAACTTCCCGTACAGCTCGTCGACGATCCCCTGCAGGAGGGCGCGCTCCTCGGGCGTCATCTCGCGCGCCATGGAGAGGATGTCCTTCTTGTCGGCGCTCTTGATCACGACGGCCTTCACGCCGAGCTTCTCCATCCCCTCCTTCACGTTGTAGGTCTCCATGATCACGCCGATGCTGCCGGTGAGCGTCGTCGGGCCGGCCCAGATCTCGTCGGCGGTCACGGAGAGGTAGTACCCGCCGGAGGCGGCGACGTCCCCCATGATCGCGAAGATCGGGATGCCGGGGTGCTCCTTCCGGTACTTCCCGATCTCCTGGTAGATCGCGTCGCAGGCGGTGATCTCGCCGCCGGGGGAATCGACGGAGAGGAGGATCGCCTTCACGTCCTTGTCTTTCGCGGCGCGGCGGAGGTCGCCGGCGATCTTCTCGACCATGTTCTCCGTCTGGCCCAGGAGAGAGACGCCCTGGCGCCCCGAGATCACCCCCTCCACCGGGATCATGATGATCTTGTTCTGGCTGTCCTCCTTCCCTGCGACGAACTTCTCGCGCCACCCGCCCTCGGCGCCGCCCATCGACTGGGCGAGGCCCGCCATGCTCGTCATGCCGAGGAGGACGTTGAAGAAGACGGAGACGGCGAGGAGGAAGGCGAGGAGGATGGCGATGGCGCAGCCGGCGCGCGAGCCTTGCTGCGGCGCGGGCGTCGGCACCGGCACGTAGATCGGCATCGGCATCGGCGCCGGGGCGGGAGGAGGGGCGGTGGGGACGTCAGGCATGGCGGCACCTCGAGGAATATGCAAGTCTCAATACGCAATATGCATGTAATTCTCAGGTCTCAACGCCCAAAGTCCGGGATCTCGTCCCGCCCCCTGTCGAGCGCAGCCTTTGGACCTTGAGACGTGGGACTTACATGCACATTGCGTATTGGAACTTGCGCATTCGTCCCGGCCTCTATCGCTTCACCGGCCGGAAGTGCTCAATGTCCGTGATCGCGCCCGTCCGCTTCTTGGCCAACACCGCCTCGACCCGCATCCCGACGCTCACCTTCTCGGGCGCCGCGGCGATGCGGTGGACGATCCCGCCCTCCGCACCGTCGATCCGGATGTGCGCGATCACCTGCGGCTCCGCGAGGGGCCGCTCGTCGAGGTCGCGGCGGCAGACCGTGAACGTCGTCACCTCGCCCGTGAGCGGCAGCGCGACCTCCTCGTTGCACTTCTCGAAGCAGGCCTCGCAGTACATGCGCGCGGGCACGAACGCCTTCCCGCACGCCGGGCAGCGCGTCCCGACGAGCTTCCCCTTCTCCTTGAGCATCCGGAAGAACCTCTCGCCGGCGATGCCGACCGTGTAGAGGTTCTCGACCGGGATGTTCCCGCGCCAGGCGGACAGCTCCTGGTTCGACGTCTTCGGCTCGAACATCGTCTCCTCCTACGCGGGCTTCCAGTGGGAAATGTCCGTGATGCTGCCCGTGCGCTCCTCGGGCTTCTTCCAGACCGCCTTCACCTTCATGCCGACCTTCACCTTCTTCGGGTCGACCTCGCCGAGGAGGTGGAGGATGCCGGCGCCGGGGGTGCCCGATTGCGGGCCGGCGCCGTCGATGTCGATCACCGCGGGGATCTGCGGCGTCTCCAGGCGGATCATGTTCCAGGTCACGTAGCAGATCGAGAAGGTGTTCACGCGCCCCGTGTCCTTCACGCGCACCCACTCCGCGGTCGGGCGGAAGCACCACTCGCAGATCAACCGCGGCGGCACCAGGACGCGGTGGCAGCCGTCGCAGCGGCGGCCGACGATCCGCCCCTCCTTCAGCTCCGTGAGGTAGTGCCCGATCGCCATGCCCGTGTCCCAGGCGTACTCGGCCTTCGGGCCCCCCTTCACCGTCAGCACCTTCCCCTTCTTGAACTCGTCGTTCGTGAGGGGCGTGCCGGGGAACTCCTTGATGCGCACCGTCATGGGAACCTCTATTTCGCCGCCTTGTACAGCTTCAGCTTCCCGATCCGCCGCTGCGAGTTGCCCGCGCTCGTCACCGTGTCGTCCTGCTGGATCATCCCGACCCCGGGCGAGAACCACATGACCGAGAGGACCTTCGTACCGTCCTTCATCTCATACTCGTACCGCACCCGCCACGCGGGGTACTTCCCCGCGGGGACCTCGCACCACTCGTACGCCTCGACCGTGAATTTTCCCACCGCCTCCTGGTCCCCGAAGTCGCCGTGCCAGTCCCACTTCTGCCCCTCTGTCGGCAAGGAGGGGAGCTTCGGGCACGGAGGGGTCAGGTCCACATGGTTGCCGATGATCGCCCGCCGGTGCAGGTAGACGAACTTCCCGTCGTTCGTGTAGAACTCCATCTGCTGCGGGACCGTGTCCTTCGGCCCGAACGTGTCGATGCGGGTCCACTCGGCCGTCTGTCCCTCCGCGACCCTCTTCTCCGCGACGACGAAGCGAATCTGCGCCCCCGGGACCGGGAAGATCTTGTCGTTGCCGATGTCGAACGTCCACTCCGTCCCGACCTGGAGCGGGAACGGGTCGGTCTCCTCCGCGACGAGCGGCGCGGCGAGGACCAGGAGGAGCATGGCGGCTCGCATCGCTAGACTCCCATGACGACCACGGTGCCGACCTGCATGAGGTCTCCCCAGGCCTGAGCCAGGCCGCGGCGCGGCGTCCCCGGCACCTGTCGCGCCCCCGCCTCCCCGCGAAGCTGCCAGAAGAGCTCGGCGATCTTCATCGCCCCCGCCGCCGCGATCGGGTTCCCCACGCCGAGGAGCCCTCCGCTCGGGCAGACCGGCAGGTCGCCGTCGCGCGCCGTCACGCCGTCCGCGGTCATCCGCGGCGCCTCGCCCCGCTTGCAGAACTGCAGCCCCTCGAGGTGGTGCAGCTCCTTGTAGGCGAAGGGATCGTACGGCTCGACGATGTTGATCTCCTTCCGCGGCTCCTTGATCCCCGCCATGCGGTAGGCCATCTTCGCCGCGTTCTCGACATAGCGCGGGTAGGCGAGGTCGCGGTTCGTCCAGTAGGAGGTGTCGAGGTTCCAGCCCACCCCCTCGATCCAGACGGGCTTGTCGCAGAGGCGCCGCGCGACGTCCTCGGCGGCGAGCAGCACGGCGCATGCGCCGTCCGAGGTCGGGCTCACCATCAGGCGGTGGACCGGCCACGCCATCACCTCGCTCGCGAGGACGTCCTCGACCGTGAGGTTCTCGCCGAGCTGCGCGCACGGGTGTCCCATCGCGTTCTTCTTGTTCTTCACGCTGACCCGCGCGATGTCCTTGATGTCGATCCCGTAGGTCGACATGTACCGGTTCATCTCGAGCGCGAAGATCCAGAGGAGGTTCGGCCCGAGCGGCCGCTCGGTCGTGTGGTCGAAAATGGTGAGGAAGGCCCCCTGCGGGTGCGGCTGGCACGACGACATCTTCTCCTCGCAGACGACGAGGCAGGTGTCGAACAGGCCGCTCGCGATGTGGTACCACCCCTGGATCGGCGCGAAGACCCCGGTCCCGCCGCCAACGTAGCCGCGCATGTACGGCTTCTGGTGGCCGCCGCTGCCGCCCGAGAGGTGCTCTCCCTTCATGTGGACGCCGTCGAAGGCGTCCGGCGCGGTGCCGTGGACGACGGAGTCGACCTGGTCGATCTTCACGCCGGCCTGGTCGAGGCACATCTTGGTCGCCTGGAACGACAGCTCCTGGGCGGTATCCTGCGCCCTGCGCATGAACTTGGTCATCCCCGCCCCGATGACTGCCACTCTTCTCAAACCCATCTCGCGTTACCTCGTGCTCACGCTCGTCATCGTAATCGTAGTCGTAGTCGTAATCGTTCTCTCCGCGGCCCGCTCAGTTCTCCAGAATCACCACGGCCCCGCTCGCGGTCGGCACCCCTCGCCACCCCATCGCCAGCCCCCGCCTCGCGTCCTCGACCTGCCGCCTCCCCGCCTCTCCGCGGAGCTGGGTCACGACCTCCGCGGCGCGGAACGCCCCCGCGGCGTCGAGCAGCAGCCCGAGCCCCAGGCTCCCCCCGCTCAGGTTCACCGGCAGGTCGCTCCCCGCGGCAGTCTCGCCGAGCCTCGTCATCCGCCCGCTCTCCCCCTTGCGGCAGAGGTCGAGCGCCTCCATGTGCTGCAGCTCCTTGAAGGCGTAGGAGTCGTCGATCTCGAACAGGTCGATCTCCTTTGCGGGGCTGCGGACCCCCGCCTGCTTGTACGCCATCGCGGCCGACTTCTCGGCGTAGATCGCGCGGCCCCACTCGCGGTTCTCGATCCACGGCGTGTCGTTGCACCAACCGCCGCCTGCGATCCAGATCGGCCGCCCCTTCATCCTCGCGGCGCGTTCCTCGCTCGCGAGGACGAAGACGCAGGCGCCGTCGCTGAACCCCGCGGCCTGGAGGTGGGTGAGCGGGTCGAACGTCTTCTCGCTCCGCAGCACGTCCTCGACGGTGAGTTGCGCGGCGTGGGCGCCTCCCGGATTCTGGAGGGCGTTCGCGCGGTTCTTCACGACGACCGCGGCGCAGTCCTCGACGGTGTTGCCGCTCTCGTGGAGCCAGCGCCGCATCTCCATCCCGGCGATCGCCTGCGGCGAGTAGCCGAGCGGGCGGTTGTAGATCGGATCCATCGCGTAGTGGAGGACGTGGTCTTTCGTGAGGAGGTTGGAGGCCTTCGAGTGGGCCTCGACGACGACGACGTCGAGCAGGCCGGTCTTCACCTGCATCCATGCGGCGAGGATGCCGTGGATCCCGTCGCCACAGATCGTGTGGACGGGCTTCTGCGCGGCGCCGAGCTGGTCGGGGGTGTACTCGTCGAAGATCGAGGTCCCCTCGGTGAGGTCCTCGGAGCAGCAGGTGAAGGCGTCGATGTCCTTCGGCGCCACGCCTGCATCGTCGTAGGCGCGCACGGCCGCGTCGTAGATCATCTCGCGGTAGGAGACCTCGGGCGTGACGGGCCTGGGCGACGTGAGCCCGACCCCGACGATGGCCACTCGGCGCGTCATGACGACCTCCGTTGGAAGGGCGGTCATCCTAGAGAATCCGCTCGGGAATGCAACGAATCGGGAGCCTCGCCGGGCGCGGTCCCAGACCATGACGGTCCCTTCACGCGTCTGCGGTCTGGTGCCACGCGCGCTCCCCCGCTACGATGGTTCGAACGAGGTGGGAGGATGGCTCGTGATTCGCTGGACGGAGCAGCAGGACGTCCTCCGATTGGACGTCGGCGATCGAGCGCGTGCCCTTGTCGCCACGCTCCTGTGCATCCTCCTGTTCGTACAATGCGGATTCTTCGCGCTGGTCAGCGTCGATTTTCTCGTCGGGGGTGGCCCCTGGAAGCAGATGTCCGTCTCCCTGTTTCTCTCAGGCTCCTCCTGGGCGTTCAGCCGAGTCGTCTTCGCCGTCGGGGAGGGGTATCGCGAACGCGCCGGGTGGGTCGAACTCGCAGTTCGCGGCGGACTCGCGAGGTGGGGTGGGCCGGATGCGCCGGAGATGAAGTCGCCGGTCCGCGTGAGTCGATTCGAGGTCGTGATTGGGGAGCGGAACTCTCTTTCAATCGACGCCCTCGTACCCGACGGGCCGCCGAGGAGAGTCTTTGGCCCGTGGGATCGAATGGAGCCCACATTCATGGCGCGCGTCGTCGAGGAGCTCAACGCGAACCTGGGCACGGTCGAATCGTCCGAGGCAACGGTCGTCGCGCCGCCGCCCCGCATGGACCTCGAGGAACGGCCCGCTCTCCGTGCCGCCGTCGACCGCCTCGCTTCCCACTCCGGGCCCTTCCGCTTCGATCTGCGCAGGCCCGGCCACGTTGTCATCCCCGCCGTGGCGGGGGTCTTGTCTCTCGTCGTCTGGGCGTCGGCGGGCTTTCCCCAGGAAGCCCTCTGGCCAATCCTGGGGGCTTCTGGCCTGATGCTGGCCTTCATTCGCCATCTGCGGATTCCCTGGGTGGAGGTTGCGTCGCCGGGAGGCCATGTCCGATGGGGCGTGCGGAGCGTCGTGGAGCAGAGCGAAATCGAGGTGCGTCAGTTTGACGCCGAGTCCCAGGGGCGGTTCGTCCAGGACCCCACGCGATGGGTCCTCGTCGCCGTCCTGGCGGACCAGTCGCGTGTCCGCCTCTTTCGCGGCCGGCGCGTCCTCCCTCGCTCGAGGGCGATATGCACCGCACTCTTGCTCAACTCGGTCCTCGCGCCCGGAGTCGGGAGCCCAGAAACGAGGTGATCGCTCCAGTTCTTCTCCACCGCCAAGGCGCCATGGACGCCAAGAAGTGATGACGGAGGCCAGGATCGAGTTCTCGCGATCGAGCGAGACGCTCTTGGTACGTTAGGCAACCTTCCTGTCACACGGCGCGGGTTTCCGGACGCCCCCCAGGGCTGCAGTTTCTTGGCGTCCCTGGCGTCTTGGCGGTTCCAAATCCTGCGGTCGCTCTCGGAATCGCGCGAGGCCGCCTCTCCAATCGGAGAGGCGACCTCGGACGCGCTTGCCTTCTTCTTCTACTGATTCCCGCCGTCGGTCGCGCCGCCGTCGGCAGGATTCGCGCCGCCGTCGTCGCTTCCGTCGCCGCGGATGTAGGCGTCGAAGGCATCGGCCCCGTCCATCGCCGCCTGGCTGCGCTGCACGCCGCCGCCGACGGGGATCTCGCCGTCCGGGGTCATCCCGCCGCCCGCGGCCATCCCGCGGCCCGAGGGCATCGCGCCGCCGCGCGCCGTCTCCATTCCGCGGAAGCTCGTCATCGTCGCCACCAGCGTCCGCGCCTCCCGGTCGAAGTCCTGCGACCGCACCCCCATCGTCGTCAGCGTGAAGCCCCACGACGCGTCGGTCACCGCGTACGAGGCCACCCTCGCGAGGAACGTCATCGGGACGCCGTTGCGGGTCAGGTTCACCACCATGACGCGCGCCGCGATCGGCGGGTTGCTGAGGTCCGCTTCCCACGCAATCTGGACGCTCTCCATCCGGATGCCGCCCTGAGCGGAGAGCTGCGGCAGGAGGTACCCGACGACCTGCTCGGGCGTCATGTACGGCGCGTTCGGAATCTGGAGCCCCATCTGCTGCGCGTACTCGGGCGTCCAGAAGGTCGTCCCCGCGCCGAGCGAGCCGCACCCGTTCGGGCCAGCAACCTCGAGGTACCCTTGGGCCTCTCGCGTCACCTGCCAGCCGTCGGGCAGCGTCGCCATGGCTGTCCCGTCCGAGGACATCACCGCCTGCCCCGCGTTCGCAATCGAAACGATCGTCAGGATTGCAGCGGCCACCCAGTTCTTCATGCTCTTCCACATGGCTTTCTCCTTCGAAACACGGGATGCAATGGCGCATGGAGCGTGCCAACGTCGATGTGGAATGGGCCCCGGCGTGCAATCGCTTCGGGCGTGGAAGGTTGCGTTGGACCGCCTGGCGATCTCGCGGTGAGGCGACCGTCCGAACGGGCGGACGGAATGCGGGGTCAGACTGTCTGGTACAGGCCCCCTCGGACGATTGCGCTCACGTGCACCTCGGCCTCGAGGACGACGAGGTCGGCGGCGTACCCCTTCTCGATGCGGCCGAGCGACCCTCCCAGCCCGAGGTACTCGGCAGGGTACGTCGAGGCCATCCTCAGCGCCTCCGCGAGCGGCAGGCCGACATGGTCGACGCAATTCCGCACCGCCGTGGCCATGTCGATCGCGCTGCCCGCAAGGACCCCTCCCTCGGTGACGCACCTCCCGCCCGAGACGCGGATGCGGGCGTCGCCGAGGGCGAATTCCCGCATCGCCGCCCCCAGCGACATCGTCGCCCCCACGGGCGGCATCGCGTCGGTCACGAGGAGGAGCCGCCCCGCCCCCTTCGCGCGTGCGCTCACTCGGAGGGTGGGCCAACCGACGTGGTGTCCGTCGGCGATGACGCCGGCGTAGATCTCCGGGTCGTCGAGCGCGGCCCCGACGAGTCCCGCCTCCCGCGACGTCATCCCGCTCATTGCGTTGAAGAGGTGGGTCACGCACGAGGCCCCTGCCGCGAAGGCCTGCATTGCGACGGCATATCGCGCGTTCGAGTGGCCGAGGGAGACCCGCACGCCTCGTTCGCAGAGGCCGCGGATCGCCCCGGGCGGCACGACCTCGGGAGCGAGGGTCACGAGTGTCCGTCCGCGCCCAAGCGAGGCGACGCGCGCGAGCTCCGCATCGGACGGCGGGCGGATCCACCGCCGGTCGTGGACGCCCGCCTTTTCCGCGTTGATGAACGGCCCCTCGAAGTGGATCCCGAGCAGGCCGGGCATGCCCCGCTCGAGGTACGCGCGGACGGCCTCGGCGGCGCGCTCCATCGACTCAGGCGGCCCCGTCATCCAGGTCGGCAGGAGGGACGTCGTCCCGAAGCGGAGGTGAGCGGCGACGATCGCCTCGATCGCCTCGACGGTCGGGTCCGCGGCGAAGAGGCGCCCTCCCCCTCCGTTCACCTGGAGGTCGACGAACCCCGGGGCGACCGACCGTCCGCCGAGGTCGTGCACCTCGGCGTCGGAGGGGACCTCGTCCATCGGGACGACGCCAGCGATGCGTTCGCCCTCGATGACGACCGCCTTCCCGGTCTCGACCGAGCGACCCGTGTAGACGGTTCCATTCGTCAGCGCGAGCATGGCCCCTCCCGTGTGGATTGAGCGCCGGGGGATCCCGGAGGGAACCCCAACTCCAAAGTCCAACTCCAAGAAAATCCAACTACAATTCCAACTCAAAGGCCCTTTGAGTTGGAATTGGAGTTGGAATTTCTTGGAGTTGGACCCCTATCCGTCATCAACTGTGTTTTTCGCGAAGTCGTTCAAGCGCCCTTCCGGAGCTGTTCGAGCGTAACCCTGTGACCGGACAGGATCGTCGCGAGGGTGGCCTGCCCCTCTTTCGTGAGCCTGTAGCGGCGACGATTGGGGACCTTCTTGATGAGGTGATGGGCGCGCAGGAGGCGAATCCATCGGGTCAGTTGCGCGGAGCGGCGACGGCGCTCCTCCGGGGTGGACGGCGCGTCCCCGAAGAAGATCGGGTAGAGGTCGGCATTGCTGAAGCCCGTGGCGGCGAACTCGAGGCGATGGACGGCCTGGAGGAGCTGGTAGTCCTTCGGGTCCCAGGGGCGGATGGCGCGGACCCGTCGCCCCTTCCAGACGCGCGGGGCGCTGACGGTTTCGAAGACCTTACCGAGAGGAGAGGACGTGTCCGCGGCAGCGAGCGCTTCAACGTATCGGTCGTTGCACTTGTCAGAGATGTTGGCACGAGCGCGGATGTCCGCGACACCCTGGCGGAGCTGTCTCCAGGCCTTCTTGCCCTTTGGATCCCCCTGCTTCCGGCGGAAGGCACGGAAGTCCTTCGTTTCGTTGATCGTCGTCTCGACCCGAAGGACGCTGGCCTCCTTGGTGTACATCTTGAACGAGTTGAAGCCCAGCGAGTGACGGATGCGGAGCCCAGCCTGGTCCATCGCGCGGGCGAGCCAGTCGTGACCGTTCATGCAGACCTGCAGGTTGAACGGGAACCAGGTCTGGAGGCGGGTGTGCATGAGGCCGAAGACCGGGTGCATCTCGTAGAAGTAGATGTGCTTGACGGACGGCCGGATCTCGCGCAGGTAGAACCCACCCCGAGCGACCTCCTCCTTGCGGATGTCGCTCCGATCGATGTGGCGCACCTCCACGCCCAGTTCCTTCGCCCGAGCCAAGCTCCCTTTCACGACCCGATCGGTCATGGCCTCAAGATGCCGACCCCACTCCGCCGGCGGGATCCGCAGGACATTCAGGTGCAGGCGCAGCCCTCTCACGCCGATCAGGTTCAGAGGCGTTCCCGCGAACAGCATCCGATCGAAAACCCTCAGAACTCCGATGACCTTGGCCCCAAGCTGTGCTGCAAACTGCTTCACGGCGTTCTCCTCCAAGGCGGGACGGGTCTTGCAACTCCCCACCTACGAGAGGTTGAGCGCCGTGTCTACTTAACGAAAACGAGGAGGGCTGCCTCGCTACGCTCGGCAGCCTGACCAAGTCCCGTTGCTTGGGTTGCGGGCGAGCGAAGCGAGCCCGCGCTGGATCTTGGAGTTGGAGTTCGCGAAAGCGCGGCTAATCGATGTACGCGAGCCCCTGCGCCTGCGCCGTGGAGGGCGCCTCCACCTGCGCTGCAAGCCGCGCAGCGACCTCGGGGTCGCCCAGGACCTTCGCGAGGAGCGCGCCGCCCAGCGACACGGCGAGCAGCAGCTCCGCGCGACCGCGCGAGCCCGCCGCCTCCTCCAGCCTCGTCATCCACGCACCGAGCGCCGAGGCGAGCGCCTCGCGCATCCCCTCCATCCCCTCGCCGTACTCTCCGCAGAGGTCGACGAGCGCCGTCCCCGACTCCGACAGCGCCGCGCCGACGAGCGCCGCCGCCGACGTCCCCTCGAGCCGTCCTCGCAGATCCGCCCAGAACTGCGCCACGAGGAGCCGCCCCAGCGCCTCCTTCGACTCGAAGTGGTGGTAGAACGCCCCCTTCGTCAGCCCTGCGGGCCCGAGGATCGCGTCGACCGACGCGCCGCGGTACCCCGACGCGCGGACCCTCGCCGCCGCCGAGGTGAGCAGCCTCCGCTTCGTCTCGTCGCTCGCCATCTAGCGACCCTTTCCCTTCGGCGGCCTCACCGTGGCGGGTGCGTCCTTCGGCGGCGCCGCCGGCCCCTTCCCCGTCGCCTTCGGCGCCGAGGGCATCTCAGGCCGCGGCTCGGTGTCCTTCAGGAACAGGTAGAAGATGTGCCCCTCGTAGTACGTCGACCCCGCGAGCAGCTCGGCGTTCGGCCCCGTCCCCATGAAGAGGTCGGTCCGCCCCGCGCTGCGGATCGCCCCGCCCGTGTCCTGGTCGCACGCGAATCCCGAGAACGGCGCCGGCCGCACCATCTGGTCCCCCGCGAGCTGCGGCAGCGTCGTCTGGAGGTACGCCACGCAGCCGCGCGGGTAGATCGACTTGTCCGTCGCGATCGAGTGGTACGGCGTCACCTTCACGCCGAGCGACCCGAACGGTCCGCCGTCGCGCTCGGTGAAGAAGACGTACGACTCGTTCACCGCGAGGGCAGGGTCGACCTCCTCCGGGTGGTCCTTGAAGTAGTGCTTCAGCGTCCGGAGCGACAGCTCCTCCCGCTTCATCTTCCCGCTCTCGATCAGCTTCATCCCGACGCTCACGTACGGGCGGTCGGTCTTCCCCGCGTACCCGACGCGCAGCTCGCGGCCGTCGTTCAGGAGGAGCCGCGCCGAGCCCTGGATGTGGCAGATGTACGCCTCGAACTTGTCCTTGAGGTAGACGAGCTCGAGCCCCTGCCCGTCGAGGAGGTGCGCGCTCTCGATCTCGTCGCGCGTCCAGTACGACACCACGCCGGCCTTCGTCTGCCGACCGAGCGGTTTGCCGTCGGGCTGGCTGACGAGGTCCTTCGGCCGGCGGTAGAGCGGGTAGCGGTAGACGGAGTCCTTCGTCAGCGACCCCTCGAAGATCGGCTCGCAGTACCCGGTGAAGAGGACGGTCCCCTTGTCGTCGCACCCGCGCGACATGTAGACGTCGAAGCGGGAGCGGATCTCGCGGTCGAGGTCCTCCGCCGCCGTCGAGCGCATGACGATCTCGCGGAAGACGACGAGGCTCGCGAGCGCGCAGTCGTGGTCGACGTCGAGGGAGGGGGAGTACTGCTTCGTCGAGTCCTTCATGAACCAGTTGATCGACTCGTCCATCGATGCGACGAGGGCCTCGCGGTCGCCGAACCCCTTCGTGAAGTCGGGGATCAGCTTTGGGTCGGTGACCTTGACGAGGGCCATCTCCCCGGGGGGCAGCTCCTTCCAGTAGTCCTTCTTCTCCTCCTTCGGCGGGTCGCTCTTGCATGCGGTGAGCGCGAGGAGCAGTGTGGCGACGATGGTGCTGCGAAGCATGGTTCCCTCCCTGATCCGTCCTTCTTCTATGATCGGCGGGTGGGAGCGGCGACTTGAGCGCCGAACTAGTCGGTATCGAATCCGAGGAGGGCGTGCTCGGTGGCGAGCTTCGGGTTCACGTTGGAGGCGAGGAGCCCCTGAGCCTGGAGGAGGCGGTCGAGGAGGCGCGCGAGGTCGCGTCCCGCGAGGAGGTCGTGGAAGGCGGGCGTCGCGGCGCCGCGGACGCCTTCGCGGGAGAGGAGGAGGTCGCGCAGGGAGAGGACGAGGACCTCGAGGGCGTCGGAGGCGCGGCGGCGGTGCTCCTCGGCCCCGCCCCCCTTCGAGGAGAAACCGATCAGTCTCTCGGCGACCTCGGAGAGGTCCCCCTTCTCGAGGAGCTGGAGGTTGGCGACGATCCAGGCGCGGAGCTCGGCGAAGGCATCGTCGGTGAGGGAGAGGGCGCGGCCGAGGCTTCCTCCGCTGAAGCGCGCGAGGAACTCCGCGCGGTCGCGCGGGATCTCGTGCTCCTCGACGAGGCAGCGGGCGACCTCCTTCTCGGGGAGGGCGAGAAACCGAACGGTCTGGCAGCGCGAGCGGACGGTCGCGGGGAGGGCGTCGGGGCGCGAGGTCGTCAGCAGGAAGAGGGCCTGGGTGTAGAGGGGAGAGTCCTCGAGGGCCTTCAGGTGCCAGTTGGCGGCCTCTTCGGAGAGGAGGTCGGCGTCGCGGACGAGGACGATGCGGAGGCGGTCGTCGACGGGCTTGAGGAGGAGGCGGCCCTCGATCGGGCGGACCTGCTCGATGGAGATCGACTTCTTCTCCTCGGACCGCTGGACGACGAAGAGGTTGGCGTCCTGGAATCGCGCGACGGCGGAGCAGCGGCCGCAGGTGCCGCAGGGATCGAAGGGGCGGTCGCGGCAGAGGAGGCCTCGTGCGCACTCGACGGCGTGGAGGAACTTGCCCACGCCGTCGGGGCCGACGAGGAGATACGCGCGGCCGCGGCGACCGGAGGCCCAGGCGTTCCGGAAGAAGGCGACGACGTGATCCTGACCGAAGAGTCTTCCCACAGCCGCGCACTATGCGATTCCCGGTGTGGAGAGTGCAATGGTTTTCCCTGCTTGGATGGGGCGCCCTGACGCTCGCGGGATGGCGCGGCGTCCCTGCATTTCATCGTGGTCCTGAGGACGTCAGTGCACACGACGAGGCGAGCACCCGCCAGGGACGCCTTCGCGCTTGACGGGCGCGGGCGCGGACCGATACAAGAGGGAGAGGAGGACACATGCCCAAGCACAAGCAGACCGAAGGCGGAACGGCCGTACTGGAGTCGAAGGCCCCGGGCCTTTCCACGCGCGAGGCCCTCCGCCTTGTCTACACCATGGAGGACCTCGCGGAGTGCCTCGTCCGCACGAAGCCCACGGCGAAGATGCGCCAGGCCCTCGCCCGCGTGAAGGAGCTCCGCGAGGACATGGAAGAGCGCTTCGACAACGAGGAGGCGGACAAGGCCCTCCAGGAGCCGGGCCGCATCCCCTGGGAGGAAGTGAAGCGCAAGGCAGGGCTGTAGTCGATGCCGTACCGCATCGAGTACAAGCCATCAGCCGAGCGCGAATTCCTAGCCCTCCCGAAGGACGTCCAGAAGCGCGTCGGTCCACGGATCGAAGCCCTCGCCCGCGACCCCCGCCCCGTCCGGCTCTCCCCGCGACACCCCCAACGTCGATCGAGCCGCACGACGCACGCCCTCCCCCGCCACCGCTGAGGCGTTTCCCAGCATGCCCTGGATGGCGCTGTAGGCAAGTCCAGCGGCCCCAGCGATGCGCGCGACCTCCCGCCTTCCGGCTGCAACGCAACCGCCGCATTGGGGAGGCCTTCAGCGCGCACTCAAAGAACATGTCGCGCGCCGACGCTGGCGTCCCGCGTGCAGATCAAGAGGCGGGTGGTTCATGGAGGGTCCCTTGGCGTCTCGGCCGCGCTGCTTCCGTGCCATGGAGCCCGTCGAGATCGAGCTGCGCTGCGCGTGGCGCGTCAAGCTGATCGGCGACGCGGTCGTCGCGGAGGAACTGCAGCGGCTCCTCGCGTTCGAGGCCGGCCGGTGCGAAGTCCGGATTCTCGCGATGACGATCGAAGTCAACCATTTGCATTTGCTCGTCGCTCAGGAATTCTCGGGCCATGATGCCGACGGCAAGCTGGGCATCTTCCCAATGATGCGCAATTTCGAATCGCGCGCGACGCACTGGATGAACGGGCATTTCAGCCTCATGGGACGCGCGTGGGAGCGTTCCTATAGGTCGTTTCCGCGCGGCGACGCCGCGCAGGTCCTCAAGTCGATCGTCTACACCGTGATGAACCCGGTGAAGCACGGCGCCGTGAAGCGCGCGGAGGACTACGAGTTCAACGATGCCGACGTCTACTTCACGGCAAAGGCGAACGGCATCGTCACCCACGTCCCCGCGATGTGGTCCGCGCTCGGGCGCACATCCGAGGAGCGCGCGAAGGAGATCAAGAAGCTGATCGAGGAGGTCTGGAAGGACGGGTCAAGGCACGGAAGTCTGGTGAAGGCGGCGCGCCGGGCGATCGCCCGTCGGCCCGCGTTGCGTGACTCGCGTGGCTGGGCGGAGACGATCCCCGTCGGCGCCTGGGTCGGCTACGACGCGGCAGAGAAGCAGCGGAAGGAGGTCCTCGATCGCGAGCGGCCGTTCGTGGAGTTCCAGCCGAGGCGCGCCCCCTCGATCGGCGACGTCATCGTGATCCGCGTGAAACGCGTCGCGCCGAGGCCGCTCGCCGGCGCACGCTGGCGGGACTGGCACGCGTGATCGGGGCCGAACGGCCCCGAACCCCGTCGCCCGACCCGAGACACTCTGCCCTGATGGCCCTCCCCGCGCGCGTTCCCGCCCGATCCCACCGCCTCGTCGGCGAGTTTACCACGCCCACGACCCCTTCCAACCCCACCGCACCTCGCAGATCCCCTCTGCGCCCCCGCTCCCCCGCCCATCAGGCGAGTTCACGGCTCGGAACGCCCTTCGGGCGTTCGCCGTTCGCCGCTACTTGCTAGGCGCGTCCGTCCAGCCGCCCGTGATCGAACCTGTCGTTTCGCCATTGGGACCTCGCCCCTGTGGGTCAAAACTTGTGTCGTGTTCGTGGTCTCCGGAAAACCGGGCTCCTCTGCTGGGTCTCGTGACCTGAAAGGAGGTCACCATGTAAGTTGCCCGTATGTACGTGTAGCGCGACGGGCGCGAGGCGGGGTAACCCGTCTGGTGGAATCTCGTCGTGGCGAAGGCGCGAGCCGCAGCGAAAGCGAACCCGATTCGGCCTCGTGACACCAGTTGGGAGCGGCCAGTCCTTCGGAGAGGCTGAAGCCTAGAACCAGCGGCGTAGAAACGGGCAGATGCAGCCGCTGGGCTCCCCGGGGTGATTGGGGGTAGCGCGCGCCGAAAGAACCAGCAGAGAACCTGGGAGACCCGACGGGGCGGGAGGCGTCCTCCCATCGCCTGGGGGGAAATCCATAACCCCCTGTGCGGCCCCGGTCGGGAGTCGGAGGGGTCCATCGTAGCGATGACGCAGGGTAATGCCTGCCGAGCGAGGGGACCCTGCCAGACAGACGCTTCGTAAGACGCAGAGAGTGCCGCGTGGATGGAAACATCCCATTACGGAAGACCTGGGGGGACCGTGTAGGCGCCGCAAGGTGCCGAGACGGGACCCGCCCGGCGAAACGCTCTCTTTCGAGACAGAAGCTAGGCCCGATGGCCAAGCAAGAAGCCTACGCTCCCTGCGGCACCTTCTTGCGCATGCCCCTGGCCGAACATGTCTGGGAGAGCCGGATGCGGGAAATCTGCTTGTCCGGTTCGACGAGGGGGAGGAGGGTCGCACGGCTCTGCCGTGTCGCCTTCCTCCCTACTCTACTATGTGACTCCGGATTGCTTGTCGTGGTGCGTGTCCCCGAAGTCCTGTCGCTTGGCGGCCCTGCCCTGCTCGTCGTAGAAGCTGCGGGACTTGACCCGACCAGTCTGCGGATCAGTCTGTTCGTAGTAGGTGGGCGAAGTCCTTTCGGGTCGACTCCTCCATACGCACCAACAAGCTACGTCGACTTCGGTGAGCGGGTCAATCGCGACATTTTCCCAAGACACGGATTCTCCTGTCACGTTTCAGTCCAGGCCACCCCAAGGGACCTCGTCCAGAGCGCTCCTCTCCATGGCGCCCTCCCGGGCGCTTCTCCCTGCGCGCGAGCCCCCGCCACTTGTTTTTCCGGCCCGATCCTGGTCGAATGCCGCGCCATGGAGCAGGAAGCCTCTCGCGTCCGCATCCTCTACACCGGCGGCACCATCGGAATGACCGAGGGCCCCGGCGGCCTCGCCCCCGTGCCCGGATACCTCGCAGCGCAGCTCGATCGACTTCCCCAGTTCCACGACCCCGCAGAGCCCCGCTTCACCACCCCGCCCTCCCACTTCGGCCGCCGCGTGCGGTACGAGATCAAGGAGTACGACCCGCTCCTCGACTCCTCCAACATGGGCATGGACGACTGGGCCCGCATCGCAGCCGACATCGAGGCCGAGTACGACCGCTACGACGCCTTCGTTGTCCTCCACGGCACCGACACGATGGCCTACTCCGCCTCCGCCCTCTCCTTCATGCTCGAGGGGCTCGGCAAGGCCGTCATCTTCACCGGCTCCCAGCTCCCCCTCTCGCAGACCCGCAACGACGCGATCGACAACATCCTCGGCGCCCTCACCCTCGCGGGGCACTTCGAGGTCCCCGAGGTCTGCCTCTACTTCGCCAACCGCCTGCTTCGAGGCAACCGCGCGCGGAAGGTCGACGCAGCAGGGCTCGAGGCCTTCGCCTCCGCAAACCACCCGCCCCTCGCCGAGGTCGGCGTCGAGATCGCCGTCGACTGGGCCTCCGTCCGCCCGCGCGCCGAGGGGGCCTTCCGCGCCCATACGCGCATGGACCCGAACGTCGCCGCGCTCCGCATCTTTCCCGGGATCTCGGGCGAGATCACCTCGAACTTCCTGCGGCCGCCGATGCGAGGGCTCGTGCTGGAAACGTACGGCGCGGGGAATGCGCCCGACCGGCGGCTGGACCTCCTCGCGGCGCTGCGCGAGGCGACCGACCGAGGCGTCGTCATCGTGAACTGCACGCAGTGTCAGCGCGGGCGGGTGCGCGAGGCGTACGCCGCGGGAGCCGCCCTCGCCGCCGCGGGCGTCGTCGGCGGCGCCGACATGACCGCCGAGGCCGCCCTCACGAAGCTCTCCTTCCTCCTGGGGCAAGGGCTCGCGCCGGACGAGGTGAAACGACAGATGCGAAAGGACCTCCGCGGAGAGCTGACCGAGGGCGAGGGGCAGACGAGGTTCTCCTACCGCTCCGGACGGCCGACGCCCGCGTCGTAGGTTGCGATCGAGGGGGTCTCGCGACGGGGGAAGAGCGAAGGGAGAAGGGCGAGGGGCGAATCGAGTCTCGGAGGCGCTCGCCCTTCGCTCCTCGCCCTTCGCCCTTCGCCCTTCGCCCCTCGCCCTTCGCTCCTCGCCCCTCGCCCTTCGCTCCTCGCCCCTCGCCCTTCGCTCCTCGCCCCTCCCTCCTCGCTCATCGCCCCTCACCCCTCGCCCGCGCGCGCCGCGACTCGTAGATGCGCAGCAGGAAATCGTAGAGGATCAGCTCCTGCGCGCGATGCGCGGACCGCAGCACGCGGTTCGCGTGCAGGTGGAGGAAGCTCCCCGCGAGGTCGGCCACCGGCACCGTCAGGCGGCCCGAGGACACCGCCTCGCGAAGCGCAGCGGCGATGGGCGCCATCCGCGTCGACCGGAGCGCGATCGCCGCGAGGCCCGGTCCAAACGGTCCGCCGGCGTCGGTCGCCGAGAGGATCGCCTCGAGCGCCGGCCGCTCCTTCCGCAGCCGCTCCGCAAGCTGCTTCTCGAACCCCCGCTCGACGTGGAACTCCTCGCCAAACGACTCGCGCAGCCGCCGCACCACGCCGCACCTCGCCTCGAGGTCGAGGCCGAGGTCGTCGAGGAGCGCGTCCATCCCGCGGAACGCCACCCGCCACCGCACGTCGAGCCCCTCGTCCCCCTGCGCCCACCCGAGGATCGCCAGGGCTGCCTCGTTGTCGGCGTGGAAGATCCGCTCGGCCAGCTCGATCCCGCCGTCGCCGCCGTACCGCTCGACCTCCCGCTCGTACGTGTCGATGACGACGCGCCACAGCCGACCCTGAGCGAGGAGGGGCGCAGCCGCCTGCGCGAGCGAGGGCTCCACCTCCGCCCGCAGCCGCGCGGGGTCGCCATGGAACCTGACCCGCACGTGGTGGTCAGGGTCGCTGTAGCGTAGGAAGAACCACGCCGATGCCGCGCCGGTCTCCATCGCGCGCGAGGCGACCGGCCCGACGACCTCGCGCAGCACCGCGTCCGCCGTCGTCGCGCCCGTGTAGAGCTTCGCGTAGAGCCACTCGGAGCCCGGCGGGAAGCTCCGCCGCACCGCGGGGACGACCGACGAGGGGACCGCCGGGGATGGAGGCCTCTTCACCACGAAAGGGACCACGACCTCGTGCACGTACCGTCCCTCGGGGCCGCTCACACACAACTCACCCGGACCCGGCACGACCTCGACGAGGCGCGCCGCGTCGCGCCGGTGGACCAGCTCGACGAACGTCTCCACCGAGAGGACGTTGTCGAGGTCGATCAGCAGCTCGTTGTCTCCGTCAGCGACGCGGACGAGCCGAGGCAGCCCGCGCGCCGCGCGCAGGGCCTGGGCCGCGCGGATCCCGCCCTTGTCGAGCGGCGCGAGCTCGCGCCTCTCCAGCCGCCACTCCGCCCGCGCAAGGACGAGCCTCCCGCTCACGACCCGCGGCAGGAACGGCGCCCCCGCGAGCGCCCCCCAACTCCACATCAGCCCGCCCGTGCACCCCTGCTCCTGAAGCGAGCAGAGGAACTTGTAGGTCCCGACGCTCCGCGCGGTGAAATTGTGCGCGCTCGTGAGGCGGGGAACGACCTCGCGGCCAAGCCTCCGCGACCGCAGAACGATCCGATCGCCCACGACCGAAACCGTGAGGTCCTCGAGCGGGAGCTGCCGATCGGACGGCGCCCCGCCAATGCCGAGGAAGGGGACCTCGTGCCCGCGCAGCGTCGGGCGGCAGAGGATGTTGCCCAACCGCCCTTCGGGGAGGTGCACGACCTCCGCGGCGTTCGTAATCGTAGTCGTAATCGTAGTCGTAATCGTTTTGGCCTGAACGATTACGACTACGATTACGAACGGGGAGAATCTGTGACCCCGATCTGAACCACAGTGCGCCGGGATAAACCGGCGGGACGTTGTGGATGAAAGAGCCATACGATGAAGGAGTAGCGAACCACATCGGCCCCGAGTCATGCGCCACCGGTCGAGAGGCCGAGGGCGAAGCGTTGGCAGGGGTACGTGCGGGCCGGGTATTGAGCCGCGAAAGCAGACTACTCCGGGGTGCCGACGCGGTCGTGGTATGCGGAAGGCAACACCCGTGCCGTCGATAGGGAGACCGCTCCCATCGTGAGACGGCACGGGACCCCGCGCGGTCGGAGACCCCGCGCACGCACGGAAACGTCTCGCGCGAGAACCGGGATACCCCGGGTCCGCCCGCGGCGGTGCCGCAGGCCGCATTGGGAAGTCCAAGGACGTACGCCAATGATGAACGGACACGGGGAGTCGGACAGGCCCGGAGTACCCGCGAAGTCCCCGAACAACGTCGGGTAACCGGCCGCGGAGGGGATGGAGGGAAGGGGCCTGACCAAGGGGAACCTGGACCAGCAAAACACCTCCCGGCCTCTGTGCCGGGTCCGAGGTGTTCAGTGCGCTGGCTCGGGTCGGCCCAGTCGCGGTGCGGCTGGACGGTTGACCCGCGGTAAGAGCCGGATGCGGTAGTTCCGCTCGTCCGGATCTGTGCGGGGGGGCCGGGGTAACCCGGTCCCCTACCGCGACCCGGAAGTTTCAAGGGTCAGTGTGCAATGAGCAATCCGGGGCGGACCGGCGCTACAGCGTGGGGCAATTCCAGGTGCGGCTCCCGTTGCAGGTCATGCTCGTGCACAGGGCGGACAGGTAGCGCACGCCGCCGACGACCTGCTTCGCCTCGGTGGCGTCCAGCTCGCGCAGGGTCTCGCGGCTGAGCTGGAGCTTGCGGGAGGTCTTCTGGGTAGTGTTCTGGTTCATGGCATCCTCTGAAGTTGGGGGTGGAAGAACGGTGGCCCAGCGGCGCGGCTACTTCGTGGTGTAGCAGTTGCTCGAGTAGTAGTTCCCGCCGAGGCAGGTCTGATTGCTCAGGCACGTGCTGCTCGTCCCCGTGCGGAGGAGTCCGCCGACCACGTTGCGCGCCTCGACGGAGTCGAGCTCGCGAAGGGTCTCGCGGGAGAGCTGAAGCTTGCGGGCCGTCTTCTGGGTGGTGTTCTGGTTCATGACATCCTCCTTCGTCCTACCGTGGCGAGCGCTGCGAGGCGCACCCATGCGCCGCGCGTTCGTCACGAAAGAGGTATGAGCAGGAGGGCTGCCGGAGGGGCGGAATCGCTCAACTCGAGTATGCCCCTGCGGGAACAGGGGTTCCACCTTCACGGATGGGAGCCGAGTGGAGACGGTCCTGGCTCCGTTCTGCGTGTGGCTCGCCGGCGAGCCAAGACACAAGCCTATCGGCGTGCCGTGCGCACATGCGTGCGCACCGATTTGGCGCTCGTGTCTTGTCAGGGCGATTTCTGTAGGTCAGATGGGGAGGCGCCCGTCAGGGCGTCGACCCGCGCGCCGCCAGCCTGACGGCTGGCGATCCACGGCGCCCTGACGGGCGCCTCTCCAACGAACCGAGAAGATTGGCCCCGACAAGACTACGGCCGAAGGGCGTAGAGCATCGACGACTGCTGGACGTAGAGCGTCCCGTCGTCGGCAAGCGCGAGTGAGCAATCGCCGATCTGCTCTCGCGTCCACGAGGGCGTCCCGTCGGCGCCGAACGTGCGGAGCGTGGAGTAGCCGCAGAAGTAGACGGTCCCTCGCGCGTCGCAGACGAGGTTCGAGCTCGGCTGCCCCGCCTCCACCTTCCAGCGGAGCGATCCGTCCGGCGCGAGCGCGTAGAGGCCGTGGTCGTTCGAAGCGACGACGACGTCGCCCGAGGGGGCGATGCACGGCGCGAACGGGATCCACCCCTTCGTCGCGAAGCTCCAGCGCTGCTTCCCCTCCGAAGAAAGCGCGTAGAGCGATCCGTCCTCGGAGGCGACGTACACGGCGCCGTCGGCCGCGACGACCGGGCATGCCGAGATCGGCCGCGCGGTGGCGAACCTCCACCTCTCCTTGCCCTCGGGCGAAAGGGCGTAGAGGGTGCGGTCCCACGAGGCGACGTAGACCGTGCCATCGGCCGCGATCGCGGGGGCGGCCTGGACCCAGCCGCCAGTGCGGAAGGTCCACTTCGGCGCCCCGTCCGCGGAAACCGCGTAGGCGCAGTCGTCGCGGCAGCCGAAGACGATCGTCCCGTCCCCAGCGATCGCGGGGGAGGATGTGATCGGCCCCTTCGCCTCGAAGCGCCACACGGGCTTCCCGTCCGCGCCGACGCGAACGAGTCCTCCGTCGAGGAGACCCACGATCGCGCCACCGTCCGCCGTCGGCGCAGGGGCGGCCCAGGCGTCCTCGGTGAGCTCACACGTCCACCGGGTCTTCCCGTCGGCAGCGATCGCGTACAGGGCGTATCCCAGGCCGCTCGGCGAGGTCCCCACGACGAAGGCGCCTCCGTCCGCGGCGACGGCGACCGGCGCCCAGTGCCACGAGCCGTAGTCCCCCTCGACGACCCACTTCTTCTTCCACTCCGTCGGCCCCGCCGTCGCGGAGCATCCCGAGCGCCGCGCATCGTGCTGGTACAACCACCCGCGCGGGGCCTCGGCGGAGGCAGAGAGCGCCGCGAGGAGGAGGATCGCGAGGTGCGCCCTACTTCCCATCCTTCTTCTCCATCGGGACGGCCGTCGGGTCCCAGTCGCGCACCAGCTCCTCGACCGCGTCGGCCGCCTGCGTGTCTCCCTTCTTCCGCAGCTCCGCGACGAGCGCGACGTCTTTTTCGATGGAGAGCCCCTCGACCCGCGGATTGACCTCCGCCGCGACATGAGCGACTTCCACGTACGGAACGGCATCCGTCCTCTCGCTCATGAGGATCCCCCAGCCATCCGTGAGCTCCCTCTCCGCCCTCGGGAATAGTGCGGTCCGGTCGATCACGCGTCCCGCCGCGAGGTCGACGAGCCTCCCCCTCAGTAGGAACACGTCCGCTGCGACCCACCGTGCGGACTCCCACGCGGGCGGCGGGAACCCAGACGGCGATGGGTCCCGTCCAGCGCGCATCTCCGTGCGGCCGCGGACCTCGCCCGTTGCGGGGTCGAGCTCCGCGACCGTCCACTTCTCTCCGCCCGTGTCGAGCACCACGAACACGGCCTTGTCGTTCGCGATCGGCGCGATCGTCGACTCGTCCGCATCGAACCCGCGCACCCACTCGCAGCGGCCGTCGGAGGCGCGCATGCGCGACACGTGCCTGCCCGTGGTCACGTAGATCGCCTCCCCCGCCGCGAAGAACACGGGGTCTCCGACGAAGCTCTGCACGCCGGGGAGCTGCGATTCCCACACCCTCTTCCCGGTGGCGACGTCGATCGAGACGAAGTCGCCGCAGCCGAGGTTCTCGGTGATGATCCGCCCCTCGCCGACCGGCGCGGGGAAGCTCGACAACGCGAAGGTCGAGGCGACCTGCCCATCGGCGATTCGCACCGCCCAGGCGCGTCCGCGGTGTTCGTGCGACCCCGGGAGGAAGAGCGCCAGGTCGCCGCCGAGGATCCGGAGCTGCGTCCGGGATTGGATGTCGTACTCGCGACTCCACGTCGGCCGCCCCCCGCGCGAGAGGAGCGTGAGCCGCGTGCGGCACGCGGTCAGGTCCAGGGAGCCCCCGCTCCCAATCTCCGAGGTCACCTCGTGCACGACGAGGAGACCGCCGTCGACCTCGCGCAGCGCCCCTCCCGTGTCGTCGGCCATCTCGATGCTCGTGTTCGGCTCCGCGGGCGGCGCGTAGGCCCAGAGCAGGTCGCCCGTCGCGCGGTCATACGCAAAGACGTCGGGCGACTGCACGCGCTGGGGATTGGACCCAGCAACGTACACGGCCCTTTGCCCCACCAGGGAGTGGCTTGTCGCGGGGATCATCCGGTAGTGCCGTAGTCCAAGAGAACGTGAGAGGTCGACCGCGGCCGCGGGCCGCTTCGCAACGATCTCGCTCCACTTCTTGGTCTGCGTCTCGATCATCTGCTTCATCGCCGGCGGGAGGTCTCCGGTCGCGATCCAGCGCAGCAGCGCGAGGTGGGCCTCTCCGAGCGAGAGTTTCTCTGCGAGCGCGTCGAGGTGACCGAGGGTAGCCACGGAATCAGGCCGCACGAAGAGGCGTCGTCGCCAGGCGAAGAACGCCTCCCGATCCAGCCCCGCCGACTCGAGCGCGGAGGCAGCGCGATAGTGCGAGGCAGCGGTCTCCTCGAGCGAGAACAGGCAGTCAGATGCGGACATCGGCACGGCCAGGTCCCCGAGGTCGGGTGTGTCGAGGCTGGCGCAGAGCACGCAGTACGACTCGTTTAGCATGCCCCCTCCCCACGCGGACACTCGTTCGCGCTCGCCGCGGAAGCGCTGGAAGCCAGCCAAGCCCGGGAGGGCTCGAATCGCCCGTCGGCCAATCTCCTCGAAGACGCCTGACGTCTGCTCCGCCTTCTCCGCGAGTTCTTCCGGCACCGGGGTGCTCCTCTCGCGCACGAACGCCGTCGCGACGAGGAGGGCGTAGATGTGGTCGGGAATATCCCGCTCCCCCTGGATCGATTCGAGGCATGCGACCTTGTCGGCGGGAGAGAGCGCATCGAACCCCGCAAGGCGCGGCTCGAAGCGCGCGCGATACGGCACGGGCAGGCCCCACGACAGGATGTCGAGCACGCGCTGGATGCGCGCCTGCGCCTCCGGGGACGCCCCCGGCTCTGCCTCTCGCAGGATCGCCTCGCCCGCGGGGCCGACCTCCATGAGGCGCAGCGTCGCCTCCTCGCGACGCGCCGCATCGTCGTCGTCGAGCTGCGCGACCCACGCGCGCACCTGCTCCGCGGAGGGCTCCTCCGCGGCCGCGCGCGACGCGACCGCGAGCAGGACGCCGACCGTGACGACGATCGCGCGTCTCACTTCCCCCCCGCGCCGCACTTCCTGCACTCCACGACCCCCGTCCCGGCGCAGGTGGGACACTGGATGTCGAACGTGCACGCCCCGCCGCATTTCGGGCAGGGGTGCTGCCTCAGATGGCTGTCCTCCCAGAACCCGTGCCCGCAGCATGCGGAGCAGTTCGCCTTCACCCGCCCCTTCCCGTTGCACGTGGTGCATGCCGCACCCTTGCCGCGGCACTCGCGGCAGGTGTCGGGGAGGCCGACGCCCGTCCCCCGGTCGGGCGCGGCGACCGGCGCTCCGTACCCCGTCCCGCCCCACAGGCTCGGGAACTCCTTTCGCAGGACCGCGGCGGGGATCGCATACGTGTGCCCCGCCAGCGGCCCCTCCGCGGCCGAGAGGGCGACCGCCACCGCCGTGACGCTCATCCCGTCGAGGATGACGCCTCCCGACCCGAGCGGGTCGAGCCTGAGCGTCGTGGCCATCAGCCTTCGCTCCGTGCCCACCGTCAGCCCCGCGTCGCCGAGCAGCCCGTCCGTCCCCTCGATCGCCCCTCCGCCCGCCGGGCACCCGAAGACGACCGCCGGATCCCCGCTCACCGGGTTCCCCGCCGAGAGCAGGAGCGCCGGGTACTCCCCCGCGGGGAGCTTGAGCACGGCGAGGTCGCTGCGCAGCGTCCACTTCACGAGCTTCGCCTCGACGTCCTCGCGGCCGCACCGGGCGTCCCAGCCGACCATGATCGTCAGTGCCGCGTCGAGGAGGTGCCGACAGGTGACTACGTACCCCGACTTGTGGACGATGAACCCGCTCCCGACGACGACCGCCTCCGTCGTCCCCTTCCGCACGACCTTCACGAGCACGACCGACGGGCGCACGCGCTTCGCCAGCTCCTCGAGCGAGGCGTGCGGCGCGGGCGCAGGGTCCGGCACAGGTCCCGGCGCAGGCCCCGGCGTGGGCGGCGGCCCTCCCCCGGCGGAGAGCTCCGCGATGCGCCGACGCTTGAGCAACTCGTCCGCCTGCGCGATCAGCGCCTGCAACCTCGGGTCGTCGGCGAAGGCCGTCGACTCGTAGTACTGCACCTGGTCGAGCGCAAGGTCGATCGCCTCGATCGCCTTCGAGGGATTTCGTGCGGGGTCGAAGGCAAGCGCCGCGTCGATCGCCCTCTTCATCTGCTCGTACTGCTCGTCGCGGACCGCGACGCGCGCAGGGGCTCCCGCGGTCGCAGCGATCCGCCGGTCCCACGTGTCGAGCGTGTCGAGCCAGGAGTCGATCTCGGTGCGGTGCGAGTCGTCGGCGCCCATCCCCTTCTGGGTCTCCGTGAGGAGCCCTCGCATCCCCGCGACCTCCGCCTCGAAGGTCTTCGCCGTGGAGGCGTCGAGCGCCTCCGCGATCCGCTGCCCGAGGTCGAAGTAGGCGTCCCTCGCGCGCTGGTACGCGTTGCCCGCGGCGGGCGGCGTCGCTGCAGGCGTCGGGGGGGCGACCTGCGCTTGGGCCTTCAGCGACTCGACGGAGTCGCGGATCTGCCGCATCGTCTGGCGGAAGGGGTCGTCGGAGGGGGCGGAGCCCTCGTACCGCGCGATCGTCGCGAGGGCCTCGTTCAGGTACGGCCCCGCCTCGCCGGCCTTGCCGTTCGCACCGAGCGCGGACGCCATGTCCAGGGCGCGGCGGGCGGCGGACACTTTTTCCTCGGCGGCCTGGAGCCGCTCGACGAGCGCGGAGATCTCCTCGCGCTTCTGGCGGATGCGGGACGAGTCCGCCTGGTGGTCGCGCGCGTCGGCGATGCAGCGGTCGGCGAAGTCGACCGCCGCGCGGTTGGCATCGATCGCGCCTCGGCCGTCGCCTTTCGTGCAGGCGTTTCGCGCGGCCTGCACGGAGCGATCGAACTGTGCGACGAGGTCCTGCCGCGCCGGGCCGCCGTCCGGGCGCTTGGCGAGCCAGATGCCGAAGCCCAGAGCAACGAGGCCGATGGCGATCGTGAGGAGCCTGCCGGGGACGAGGCTCGGGATCGGCCGCCGGGGGCGGAAGGGCTGGTTGGAGGCCTTCTGCGTGTCGGGCATCGGCGGCGGGCGCCGCAGAGGCGGGGCCTTCGTAAGCGGCGGCGGTCCGACCCTCGGCGGGGGGGGCTTCGGCGGAGCGGGCCTCGGGAGGGGGATCGTGGCGGCGCTCGGGTCGAACTGGACGAGGAAGCGGAACTGCTCCTCGTTGATCGAGCCTTTCTCGAAGAGGTAGTGGGCGAGGGAGCGATCGAGGCCGCTCGACCGCTCGAGCAGCAGCGCGTTGAGCGCCTGCCTCAGCGTGTCGATCGAGACGATGCCGTGCTGGATCGCGGCCTCGCCCAGCCTGACGTCGGATTCCGCGCCCATCGGGACTCCATGGAGAGGCGCCCGTGAGGGCGCCGTGGCGTGCCATGAAGCTACACCACCCGAGCGACCGCCGTCCAGAGCCAAGCCGCTCTCGTAATCCCAATCGTCATCGTAGTCGTAATCGTAGTCGTAATCGTTCTGCCCGATTCCTCCAGCCCCTGTCACTCCCCACGAAACCTGTCTCCGAGCTTGATGAGCATCTCCACGATTCGGTGCAGGATCGCCTTCCCGGGGCCGATCTCATCCGGCCCCAGGGCCTTCCTCGCCACCAGCGCGTCAAGGCACGCTGCGCACTCGTACGCGGACCCGCAGGCCGTGTCGAAGTACTTGCAGCGATCGTTCGGGGTGCGCTTGCCGTTCCCCTCGGCGATGTTCAGGGAGATGGAGGTGGACGCCCGGTCGAGCTGGTTGACCGCGCTGAGCCGGCACTTCGAGAGGGGACCGTCGATCAGGTCGCCCGTCCAGGCGATGAAGGCGACGGCCGATTGGTAGACGTCGAGGCGCTCGTGGGCGAATTGGGGCGGAGACGGCACCGGGGTGGCAGCTCCGAGGGGTTGGCCCGAACGATTACGACTACGATTACGACTACGATGACGAGGACGCGACGACCGGAGCCACCGCTGTCCAGACCCGCGAGGCGACCTCGTCTTCGGCGCCGCGGGCGTCGACGACGGAGTAGCGCGACGGGTCATTGCGCGCGAGGTCGAGGAACCCTCGCCGCACGGCCTCGTGGAACTCGAGCGAGCGCCCCTCCAGGCGGTCCTTCCCGCGCGCGATCCGCGCGAGGCCGGCTCGCGCGTCGATGTCGAGAACAACCGTCAGGTCGGGGGCGAGGCCCCCCGTCGCGAAGGCGCCTACCTGCGCGACGGCATCCGCGCCGAGGCCCCCGGCGACCCCCTGGTAGGCGACCGACGAGGAGAGGTACCGCTCGCACACGATCAGCCGCCCCGCCGCGAGCGCGGGCCGCAGCACCTCCTCCACGATCTGCGCGCGGCTCGCCATATAGAGTAGAAGCTCGGTGCGGAGCGTGATCTCGCCGCGGCTCGGGTCGAGCAGCAGCGCGCGGATCGCCTCGCCCGTCCGCGTCCCGCCCGGCTCGCGCGTGTGGAGCACATCGCGCCCGTCGGCGCCGAGCCGCTCGACCAGCCGCCGCGCCTGCGTCGACTTGCCGCAGCCGTCCGGTCCGTCGAGCACCACGAATCGTCCTGCGTTCATCGGGCCTCCACCACGTCGAAGACCTCCTCGAACGCCCGCGCACAGGCCTCGCAGGCGGCCTCCATCGGCACCTGGCGGCCGACCTCCGCGGAGAGCGAGGTCGCCTGCGCCCCCGGCATCCCGCAGGGGTGGATCCATCGATACGGCTCGAGGTCGTTCGCGACGTTCAGCGCGAAGCCGTGCGTCGCGACGTGCCGCCGCACGCGGACGCCGAGGGCGCCGACCTTCCGCGCGCCGACCCAGACGCCGACGAGCCCCTCGCGCCTCTCCGCGAAGACGTCGAACCGCCGCGCGACGCGGATCATCACCTCCTCCAGGCCCGGGACATACATCCTCACCGTCAGGCGATGCTGCCGCAGGTGGATCACGGGATACCCGACGATCTGCCCCGGCCCGTGCCAGGTGACGTCCCCTCCGCGGTCGGA
>Ga0082335_1003122_pt1 | contig 28263 bp, 22 predicted proteins | sample Subgrocontami58m_FD_72375 | JGI IMG/M metagenome (GOLD analysis project Ga0082335, IMG submission 72375) | Subsurface groundwater microbial communities from S. Glens Falls, New York, USA - GMW37 contaminated, 5.8 m (SPADES assembly) (version 2) ...
GGAGGCGGGGGGGGGGGCTCGCGACGAGCGCGCGGACGGGCGGCATGCCGGCGAAGCTCCTGCTCTTCGAGACCTCGAGCCGCAGCTTCCCGGCGGCCGGCGCGCGCGTCCAGACGACTGCGCTCGTCGGCGCGATCTCACCGGCGGCGACGCCGTAGGAGAAGCCTCCTGCGGCCGCGGCGGCAGCACCCCGGGGCGCGGGCGCGAGGCAGGCGGCGCGAGCGAGGCCAAAGCCGTGGCTGAAGAAACCTTGCGCGACAATGCTGCTAAGCTAGGGCACGGTGGAAAGGTTCGTGGCAGCGCTGGCCTGACGTGGGTTGAAGGTCGCCCCGCTGCCCAGGGCAGCCTTTATTACCACGAGCTCGCGCTCAGCGAGCTTGCCTCAGGTGCGGGTGCACCAAGTCATAAGTTTAGTGAAGTACTGGTTGATTACGTACCGCACGGACAGGATATAGATGGTGTACCGGAATACCTGGAGCTACGTGATAGCACCGGTCGCCCGATAGAGGTTATAAACCTTACTGATCACAGTTCTGATGAGGCGGCGGTGGCTGAAGCGCACCGTTTGGCCCTTGAGTTCGACCATGCGCTTACCCAAGTCGAGCAAGCCATGCCCGCCTCGTCCGGTACAACCACACTGGGTGAAAAAGCCTCACTTGTTCGCTGGGCAGGTAGCAATGCAGAAGGCTCGCTTAATGAGCTTAACCCCGAAGCGCTGGCACGTTTAAGCAAGCTCGATAGCGAGGTGGCACAGCTCAAGGCCAACGGATTCTCGCGACTTGACCTTTCACTCGTTGAGCAGCATCAGGCTGGGGCTCTTGATTGGCACATTTCTGATGAAGGAACTTTCGTGTGGGACAAGGCGACTTCGCCTTTGACGGGGAATAAGTTAGAGATTGCTATTATGAATAAAAGCTCTTTTACGCCCGACTCCATGGGTGATTACACTGCACTTGCCAATACGTATCTCCTGCAGGAGGAGCAGACGTTCACAATTTTGAGTAATGCTGTGGACCGTGGTGATGCTCAGCGCATTGTGGGCCTGCGTTGCAGCGATGCCAATGACGTAGCTATCGAGGCGATAACACGTAAGAAGATTTTCGGCCTGGTCCAGGTGTCCGATGGCGGCGCACCCGAGGTATTCCATTGGTTAAAGCGTACATTGGGGGATGATTACCTTAGTGATACACAACATACGGTGGGCGAGCGGCTGGCGATTGCCTCCCACAGTGGCGGCGTGTCCGAGCTATCGCCAGTGGAAAATGTTGCACACTCGCCTAGTTTTATAAAGGAGTCCAGTATTAGTGCCCTTGAGGCTCATCAGGCAAAAAATATAGCACCAGAATCAAGCTCGATTAAAACCGGTTCATCGCCTGCTGTAATAGCCGAAGTGAAGGGTGAGATAGCGGAAGCTCAGCTGGCGGCTAGCAGGGGTTATGCCGGTAGTACCGAGCACGCGGCTGATGTATTTGGCGAGCTTGATAATGCCAACGCTGCGTACGACGCTTTGCATAACCCGAATATGTCGGCCACCGATAAAATGGCGGCCTTTGGGCAGCTCAAGCTTACCGACGGAGGGCGGCCTTATATGTTTCAGGGCGGTACTGAAGGCATTGGCCTAAAAGACGGTAAGTATCTGTATTACGATCACGGCAAAGTCAGTGAATTAACGGCAGAAAATATTAATTCAGTTAGTTCAGTTGATCAAGTCGTAAGCGCCGAGTCGATTACCACTGAAGTATCTCCACGCGACATGTTGCAGAGCGTGATTGAAAATAGAAATAGCGCCGAATACATGGCAATTTATGCCAGCAAAATGCAGGTTGAGCCTGCCGTGGTCGAACAAGCTTTTAAGGATATTTCCCGCGGGCTGGAAAGTGGCGATGCGCTTACGTATCTTAGGGAGCTGGCAGGCAAAAATCCCGAGCGCACCAAACTGCTGCAAGAAGTACTTACAACCGTTAATACTTCCCGTTTTAATAAAAACGAACAAGAAGTGTTAGCCTCGCTAAAGGCTGCACTAAGCGGTAAATAGGGCTTAGGGCAAGCAGGCAGTTAGTTTATAAGTGTTGTTATATATATCAGGTCACAAATATGTAGCGGCCGCTACATATTTGTGATTTTGTATCAGAATAAGAAAATATCACTACAGTCATTTTGAGCCGGCCGGCTCAAAATGACTGTATGTAACTGTATTAGATATTGTGGAATGTGCTGCAGGCTAGGATTGCAGCCTGGCGCAAGTATAAAAATATCCCCGCTCTCTCCTCGAAAGAGCGGGGTGTAAATGTATTGAATGTATTGGTATTGTTAGCTGCCGGCGCCTGCAGGCTCTTTTTTGGTTTCCGCCGGTGGCTTTGGAGCCTCGGACTCCCTTCTTTTGCGCTCGGCATCTTCGAGGCGTTTTTTTGCCGCCTCCTTTTCAATCTTGCTCTTGTTGACCCAATTATCAAGCGCACTGATCGAAGATGCTTTGCCAAGGTATCCACCTATGATCGCATCGAGCAGGGTGCCCTGTTCACCACCAACCTGAACCTTACTTACGATGTCGACGCCCGATTCCTTCACGTATTGCATGACCTTGATCATGGTGGCGGCTTCGGGGCCAACTGCGCGTTTCAGGTAGTGGACGCTGATACCTTCCAGGAGCTGCTTACGCAGTTCTTCGATAGCCGGGCCGGTTATGCCCGCCGTATCCTGGAATAGCTTAGCGATCGCTTTCTGTGTTTCACCAGCAATCTCCACGTCCTGCTTGGCCATGGCGAGCTCGAATGCTTGCTGTGCTTCACCCGCGTTCTTCATTTGTTCAGCGCGCGCCTTCTCAACCTTAGCCTCAACATTGAACAGTATTTCCTGTTGGTGTGCGATAATTTGCTGCTGGCGAAGGTCAAGGTACTCATCAGCACCCGAGATTTCCTGGATAAGCACCGCGCGTACCTGGATTTCTAGTGGACTGAACAGCTTGATGAGCTCGGCAGTAATTGCCTTCTGCACATCAATCTGTTTGGTAATGAGGACCTCGAGCGTCCTGGTTCGCACGATTTCGATGGTGTACGCCGACAGCCGAGCCGAGAATTGCCCTTTTACCAGGTCGTGGACCGAACCAAAGGTAGCGATAATGATGGCCGCCGCCTCGGCTGGAAATACGACCTGCGCATCGATGTTGAGCTTAATGTTGCTGTACCCATCAGCCGTGATGGTGGTAACTGCACCAAGCTCGCTATCGAGAGCTATGTTATCAGGCGGGAGCGTAAGGGCTTTCGTTCCTTTGCCCCAGAACAGTGTTACTAGGGCGGTTGGCACAGGAATGTAGTGTAGGAACGTGGTATTGAAGCGGTACGTGCCGGGTGGCAGTGTAGCCAGCCAGATGCCGCGGAAGCCCGGGCGAACGATTTGCCCGAAGGCAAACCGCCGATGGGTGATGTCCTCGCCCGTGAGCCCGATGTCACTCTTGATGACGTACACCTGGCCTTGGGGAACCACGACGCGCTTCACTACCTTTACCGCCACCACGAACCTGTTGTGATTGAACCGTCCTGGCTTTAAGGTGTCCCACTGCGGGCCCTGCGTGCCGTTGTTGATGAAGTAAGCTCGCAGGTTCTGGAAGCTATCGTGGAGCTCTAAGGTGCTATCGAGCGCTGCCTTCAGTATCTCCTGAGACAGATGCATTTCGAACTTACGCCCCGTGCGAAATATGTCTTCGATCGGGTTGTAGTTCTGGTTCAGGAGCGTTCTCCACTCACCCGCCTCGCGTTCGCCGAAGTCGCCGAAGCCATCCTTCTTACCGAAGGCTTCAATGAGCTTGTCTGCGTCGTTCGCAACATTAGCAGTGAACTCAGTCAGCTTTTTCCGGAGTTCAGGGAGCTCCTGCTCGATCTTCGCCTTGCGTTCCGGCGTCACTGCCTTCCTGTTACGTTCAGCGGTGAGCTGGGTAATTACCCTGTCGATCGACTCCTGGTGAGGCGTCTGTATGCCCCCCTGAGCGCGCATAGTGGTGTAGTGCGCGATATCCGCATCGATCTGCTTCTTGCGCTCCTCAGTCACGCCTTGTTCGGCTAGTTCCGCCTCCCGATCGGCGATATCCTTTTCCAGGTGTGCCTTGCGGTCGAGTGCCTCTTTGATGGAATGGCTCGCGGCGATGTGCTTTTGGTAGCAAGTGATATTCTTACCCGCTACCTTAAACGTATCATTCTTCTCGATGATAGCTTTGATATCCTCAAAGCCACCAAAGCGGTGCACCAGCTGCCCACCACGAAGTGTCGGGCCATCAAGGATGGTGACAAGACCCTGCTCATCGTCTTCAATGATCGTCGGCAGGAAAATGTCAGTTTCCCGCAGTTCCCGCTGGAGCTCGACCAGCTTGACATCGATCGCCGTTTTCCTTTCCGACCGCACCTCTGGCTTGTCTCGTTCAGCCTCGAGTGTGGAAATCTCAGCCTTCAGGCGCGCCACGCGTTCGGGTGATCCTATGGAGGCAAAATTGCCAAAGTCCCTCCAATTGAGAGTGCCGGCTTCCTGCTTGGCCCTAAGATCAGGGTCAGTCAGGTAGCCGTAGATGCCGTTCTCGTCACCGGTAATAACGGTGAACGCGACCGGATCGATCTCCTTGAGGAAGCCAGGTGTGATGACGGTACGCTGGATGCCCAGCTCACCGCCATCGTTAATGAATCGTTGCACGTCCCGGTATGGGCTCTCGTGCAGCACTTCACCCTGCTTTTCGTCATCGAGTGGCAGGGAGGTAGCAGTTCTCCTACCTGGACCAAGCGGTTTGCCGATGTTGCTGATGATGTAGCCGATCTGGTCAGAGGGAACGCGCGGCCAGGGGAAGTAGTAGATGTCTAGGAAGATGGAGAATGGTACCCAGCCCCAACCTTGGCGCTTCATAACTGGCTTCCAGCCGCGTTCGACGAGCGAGAAGGCGATAAGCTGTTGCGAACCTCGAAGCCCGAACGGCTGGTAGATTTTCGCCACGTGATTGCGTGGCGTATTGATGAAGTTGCCTAGGTCGCCCAAGCCAAGCACGAGCAAGAACACGAACAACGCCTCGAATAAGCTGGGCGAAAGCACCAACTCAATCAATTCGTTTAACGAGTGTACTTGCAGTGCAAGTGGCGAGAACGTCAAGGCGTCGAGGGACCAGGCTGCTGCCAAGCAAGCGAGCGCGAGACCAATGAAATGGCGGAACAGCGCGCTGCGCTGGATAGGCGCTACGCCGTGCCTCGGAGGCGTAGGGTCTGGCGGTTGTGAAACATCCGGCGGTTGATCAGGATAGTTTTCAACTATCACATTACCCACCATGTTTGGTCTATCATCTGTACTATTGTGAGAAGGCATCGCTACCTTACTCCTTTCTTAATTGTGATTGTTATTGGATTATTAAATGACTTTTTTTCTTAGGAAAATGAATTTATTTTAATCAAGCCACTGTACCAAATAGCTTGCATTCTGTCAAGTATCAATGGGATAAAAAACAGGAGTCACTTTTTAGGGTGACTCCTGGTACAAATGTGTTGCGCGGAGGCTGGTGTATGTAATTGGATTCTACATTAGTAGACCTCCTTTTGTTGTTTTGAGGTTAGTAGTGCCTGTGGTTGCACCCCTTACCTTCGCGACAGGCTTTGCTGGCCACGTCGTTGCGCAGTGCAACTTCGTTTGCGATCTTGGCGAATAACTCCTGATGTCTGTCCTTGAATTCGTCTTGGTCAAGAGCGTCCTCGACCGTGATGAGTTCTTCGACGTTGTTCAGGCGCGTGCCCAAGTTTTGGGTTTGCCCGTCAATAACTCCGATTCCCTGTGCGAGCATACTGGCTTCGTTCTGGAGTCCGGTTTTCACTGAATCCGCATACTTTTTGAACTTTGCCATTTCGCCTTTCTTGGCTATCTTCGACAGGGTCATGAACGTTTGGTTGAAGCGGTACGCCTGTATCTTGTTGTTCATGACGAGGTCACCGAACGTGACCGGCGTCGAGAAGTCCTTTGCCTTGGTGGCGAGAATGACGTTGAACGAATCGGCCTGCGCCTTGCTGATGAATTTAACCGGTTGAGCGAATGCTGCGATCGAGCAGATGAGCGTAAGTGCGAGAATGAGCGTAATAGCTTTCATGGTTGCTTCCTTGTGTTTTGCTGTTATACATTCGTGAGTTGTGTACCGCTGCTGGCGCCGCTAGAATATATCCGGCAAAATCTCCTTTACCGGTTTCTTGGACGCCGTGTCCTTGGCGGCAACCGCCTGTTGTACGGTGGTTGGCTGCTGTGTGGATGAGGTGCTGGTTACGACTGTGCCAGGCGGCGGCAGCATATAAGCATATGAGTACCTTACCCAGGATTGATCATATTCCTCGTTGGTGGTATCGATCTTGGCGAGTACCGGCTGTATCGGTCTGCCGGCGGCGGCCATCAGGTAGTAGATTGGTACCAAGGTGCGCGTGGTTTCGGGCGGGTCATCCTGTGTGTCGAGGTGGTAGACTCCAACAGAGTCGCGGTGGAACCACAGGTTGATCGTCGAGACAAACTGAGGCCTTTCCACGTTACCGAACATATCCATGAAGGATACATATTGCTTGAGTTCATCGCGGACACCAAAGACAAATTTGGCGTCGAGGTTACCAATCTCCTGGCGTAGGTTCTTCGTTGAATCAGCGACCATCTGCGTCGCGGCGTTGATTGTTTCCTGCTTGGCGGTGGCGACGGCGGAATCGGATGGTGCTTTGAAGAATAATAATACGCCGATGATGAGGGCGATTACGGCCAGGATGATCGAACCGTTGAAGTTCGTCTTCCAATTGCGTCTTCGCGGTACTGCTGGTGCGGGTTGTTGCTGTTCCATAAAGGTATCTCCTTGTTGGTTTTGTCCGAGGGCATACTCGAACATTTGACTAGTTTGCTCTCGTGGATGCCACGTAAAGGCGTTGCGCTTGCGGCTGCCGTCATGACAGCTACCGCAATCCCTTACGCCACGAGAGCGTTTGCGAGTTTTCAATATGCAGGTAGAACCTTCAAAACATTTTACTATAGCGCAAGGTCACCATTTTGTCAAGGCCTGCCTGCCGTAGGCAGGGTTGTGGAACAAAGCCGTGGAACAATCCATCTATTGACAAAGCAGACTATTTGCATTAGTATAAATAGTCATAAAATCAAACCAAATATCAAATAACAACCTAAGAGGAAACAATGAAGAAACGAGAAAGTCCTTCACTCAACATCGCTCGTATCATCATCGCATTTGCTGTCGCACTCGCCCCTGTAATGTTACTGCTCGCCAGTACGCCGCTCCTTGATTTACCCAGCCCAATCGACGTTTTGTGCCTCATGGCAACCCTGAGCTGGTTCGTAGCCTTGTTCGCGGTCCAGCGCCTGTTTGACATTTACCTTCGAGGATTCGAACTCATGGCACGCAGTGGCGAAGCGCTCGCTCGTGATATCTATCGGTTCGGCCAGGGCGCAATTTTATTCTCCGGTGATTTACACATCGTCTCGAGTGCAGCACGGCGAGCGTGCAACAGCAAACAAAGCGACTGAACCTTGGTGTTGAGTAATTAGTAAGTTGCCATCCCCGCAATTGGGATGGCTTCTTTTTTATCCCTAAGCTCTATAGAATAGGGTTATGCCCTCCCTAGCCCAAAACCGCAAAGCCCGCCACGACTATGAAATCCTCGAAACCTACGAGGCTGGGTTAGTGTTGTCAGGCGCCGAGGTGAAGTCGGTTAAGGCCGGGCGGGTAAACTTGCAGGGTTCGTTCGTGATACCAAAGGGGATTGAACTGTGGCTTACGGGTTGCCATATTGCGCCGTATGCTCCGGCGGCCGGCACTTCACCAGGGTACGACCCCATGCGCGATCGCAAGTTGCTACTAAAGCATTCCGAGCTCATGCACCTGGCTGGCAAGTCGCGCCAAGCTGGCTTGACACTAGTGCCACTATCTGTGTATACTGCGCACAGGTTTGTAAAGCTTGAACTCGCGCTCGCTCGGGGCCGAAAGCAGCATGACAAGCGTGCCGCTATTAAACGTCGCGAGATAGAACGCGAAGTCAGGCAACGCACCTTAACACGCGCGTAGACGGTCCCCACCATTTGCCAGTAGCGGTTTGCTACTGACAAACGCTGGGGGGTGTTTACACGTCGATAGCGTACGCGAGTAGTACCTCGCAGGTGGCAGTCGGTAGCCTGCCTTAACAAAGCTTCCACCTTACAAATGCCAAATCATTTGTCGCTAAGGTGAAGGACGCGTTCCGCGTTCCATCCCTTGCACCAGCTTTCGCTTAATAGCGCGAGCCGTCCAACTACGTCATGCTCGGTAGCATAGTTCGGACGCCATTCACCGAGCTGCGGCAGCAGGAACTGTTCCCGAACTCTGCCTAAGCTAAGGGGACAACCGCCAGCGATTTTTGTGCCGCTTGATCGCTTGGCCGGTATTAGCGGCACTGAACCTGGACCCGGGTACTGTGAACGTCGCTAGACACGGGTGCAAACCCCGTCACCTCCACCAAACCTATTCAGTATTTAGCGCACCTCGTTGAGCAACCGACCACGTTACCGCATAAATCAATACATCCGTGTTCCCGAAGTACAGCTCATTGATGAGCTGGGGAAGATGCACGGGGTCATGCCTGTCGCGCAGGCATTTGAGTTGGCGAAGGAGCGCGGGCTTGATTTGGTAGAGGTAAATCCAACGTTACGACCACCAATCGCCAAGATATTGGACTTTGGCCAGTTTCAATATAAGCAGCAGAAGATGCTGCAAGCGCAAAAGGCCAAGGCCAAGAAAATTGAAATCAAAGGCGTGCGTATTTCGCTGAAGATAGGTGATCATGACCGTGATATGCGCGTTAAGCAAGCACAAAAGTTCATAGACGAGGGCCACAAGGTACGCGTGGAGATGCTTTTACGGGGACGTGAAAAGGGTCGCGGCGACCTAGCGCGGCAGTTAATGGACGAGTTTGTACAACTTTTGGGCGAGGGCATTGCGGTCGAGGTGCCGTTCTCGCGTACGGGTGGCAACCTTTCGATGCAAGTGGGCAAGAGGAAAGGCTAGAATCGAGAAGTGTGAATAGTGAAGCAAGCGTATTGTGCGTTATTCATAATTCCTGATTCAGAATTACTATGAAGGTTAAGACACATAAAGCCTCAGCCAAGCGGTTTCGTGTTACGGGTAAGGGTAAGTACATGCAGCGCGTGGCCGGACAGGATCACTTTAACGCCCGCGAGTCTGGTGTGGTGACGCGCCGTAAGCGGCGCGACGTGCCAACTGCCAAAGTGAACATGCCTGCCTTGCGCAAGCTTATACCAGGCAGGTAAGCAAACCTTAGTTAAACTTTTTACTCGTACTTAGTTATGTCCCGAGTCAAGCGTGGGGTGATGCACCTAAAGCGTCGTCGGAATATCCTTAAAAAGACTAAGGGGTACCGCTGGGGCCGCAAGAGCAAAATTACGCTCGCCAAGGTCGCCATTCGCAAGGCTGGTCAGCATGCTTTTGCTCATCGGCGCGATAAAAAAGGAGATTTTCGTAAGTTGTGGCAGGTGCAGCTAAATGCGGCCGTGCGTCCGCAGGGGGTGAATTACAGCAAGTTCGTGAATTTACTTAAAGTTGCCAAGGTCGAGCTTGATCGCAAAGTGCTGGCGCAGCTGGCGCGCGAGTACCCGGCCGTGTTCGAGAAGGTCGTGGCGGCAGTGAAGAAATAAGCCCATCTCCCGCCCAAGGCGGGGGAATCGGGGTGGGCTTGCTGCGAGAGGTTGCAGCTCCGCTGCGCAGTTTCCATTTGGCCCGCCGCTAGCGCTTGCGGACCGTCGCAGTAACAGTACGTGTTCCTCCGCCCTGAGCTTACCTGCTCGGGGCGGTTTTTAGTTTGAAAAAATACAAAAACCACGTATACTAAACACACTATGCTTTCACAGAAGCTTCAAGCCGAGGTAGCAAAAGTTGCTCACGAGCACTACCAGCTGGAAGCGCATGAGGTGGAAGTTAGCTTAACGCGCGATTTGGCGCACGGCGACTTCACTACCAATATAGCGCTCAAGGTAGCGAGCAAGTGGGGCGTGCCGCCGCGCGAGGCGTCCGCTACCATTCTTAAGGCCTTGCAGGCCTCGGTTTGGGTTGGTAAAACATTCACCAAGTGCGAGGCGGCGGGGCCAGGCTTTATTAATTTTTGGGTGCGTGATGAGCTGTGGCTAAAGTCGTTGACTGAATTAATGAAGCCGGCGGCGCGCCAAGCCCTGCGCGGTCAGCGCGTGATTGTTGAATATTCCAGCCCCAACATCGCCAAACCCATGCACATTGGGCACATTCGTTCGACCATAATTGGCGCTGCCATTGCGAATATATACGGGGCGATGGGCGCCAAGGTTGTGCGCATCAACCACCTGGGCGATTGGGGCACGCAGTTCGGTAAACTGATTGCCGCCTACAATATGTGGGGGAATCGTGCAGCTGTGCATCGTCACCCGATTGAAGAGATGCTGAAACTGTACGTAAAGTTCCACGATGAAATTAAAACGCATCCCGACCTCGAACGGCAGGGCCAGGATGAGTTTCGCAAGTTGGAAGCCGGCGATCGTAAAAATCGTGCTTTGTGGACCTGGTTCAAGCGTGAGTCATTACGCGAGTTTAACGGGCTGTATAAGCGCTTGGGGGTACAGTTCGCCTACGTTACCGGCGAGAGCTTTTACGAGCGTATGCTGCCTGGGGTAGTAGCTGATTTGCTGCGACGCAAGATCGCAGTTAAGAACAGCGATGGTTCGGTGGTCGTGCACCTTACTCGTGAGGGACTAGCGCCGTGCCTGGTACAAAAGTCAGATGGTGCCTCGCTGTATGCCACCCGCGACTTAGCTGCTATTCGTTACCGGGTGCAGCGCTTTAAGCCCCACGACATACTGTACGTGGTGGCTAACCAGCAGACGCTGCATTTTGAACAGGTATTCACCGTGGCCAAGCTGGCGGGTTACACCATGGGCGCACACCTAGACCACCTGAAGTTTGGACTGGTACTGGGGGAAGATGGACAAAAAATGGCCACCCGCGAAGGGCGTATTGTAAAGCTTGATGATGTGCTTGACGAGGCGGTGACGCGCGCCCGGGCCATTATTGATAAGAAGAATCCGAAATTGCCGGCCAAACTTAAAGCCAAGGTGGCCCTGGTTGTCGGGTTGGGTGCAGTTAAGTACAACGACCTGTCGCAAAATCGCCATACTGATATCACCTTCAATTGGGATAGGATGTTGTCACTCGACGGCAACAGCGCGCCATATTTGCAGTACAGCTACGTGCGCATGAAAAGCATTTTGCGCAAATCCTCGGGTGGCAAACCAAAGGCGCGGTTGCCACGCCTCGGAGCCGGGGTCATTAGCGAAGCCACGCCAAGCGATCACGCCATGTTGCGCATGTTAACGCGCTACCCCGAGCAGGTGCTGCGCGCGGCGCGCGAAAATGGGCCGCACCTATTGGCTACCTATTTATTCGACCTCGCGAACGCCGTAAATTCATTCTACGAATCATCGCCCGTGCTGCAAGCTTCAGGTAATGTTAAGGCGTTGCGACTGCACTTGGTGGCGAGCGCGGCTGACGTGCTGCGCGATGGACTTAGGTTGCTTGGCATCGAAGTTGTAGAGCAGATGTAGGCACGTTGACCCACACAGCCTTAGCTAGCTGAAAGTTTTGTTGACATCCATAGCGCATGGTTGTAAAGTTCCGGCATTGTAAAAAATAATAAAATAAGTCATTTAACAACCACAAATTAGATAGAAAGGAGGGCGTATGCCCCATGAACCACCTGTGCATAAGTGGAGGCTAGAGCAACACCACGAGGCGGGAGAGCGACAGAAGCTGCGCGGCCGACGCGTGCGAGTTAAGGACATTAGCTATACCGATCCAGCTAATCGGAACTCTCGTACCTATTCGTACATCCTGGGTTTATATTTCCGAGATATGGGAAAGTTTGCGATGCTGGAAGAAGAAGATTTTGATGAGCTTGATCACCAGTTGCTCAACGGTCAGCGCACCCAAGTGCAAGATAAGCTCGTGCAGCACACCCTCCGCTACGCTATCAGCCTTGCCCACCGCTACTGTAATCGCGGTTTACCCTTCCTCGACCTCATTCAGGCCGCCAACTGCGGGCTCATGGTAGCCAGCAAACGTTACGACCCAACACGCGGATACCACTTTTTAACCTACGCCGATTGGTGGATTCGTTCGGAAATTTTTAGCGACCTTGACGCCTACGCTCGACAAGTACGCATACCGCACCACCCCTATTACTACCGTGTGCTGCGTGCCATGGAACGATTAACCAATGAGCTTGGTTGCGAACCATCAGTCGAGGAGATTGCCGTGTGCCTAGCTTTGCCGGTAGAGGACATTCGTCGTTGCTGGTTCAAGATCAAGACCGGTCACGACCTATCCCTGCAAGGTAAAGCCGGCCGAGGTGAGGACGATGATCGTTCGCTACAGGAAATAACGGTGAGTCGAACCGAACTTCGGCCCGACCAGTACGTAGAAGCTCGAGAAGAGCTGGAGCAGTCGGTTTTCCGTATCCGTCATTTTTTCCGGTGGGTGTGGGATACCCATGGGGTGAAAACATACGTTATCCTCTCTTTGCGGTATGGCTTAGATGGCACTGGGCAGAAAAAAACGTTCGCCAAGATTGGTGAACAGCTTGAGCTTACAGGAGAACGAATCCGTCGAATTATCGAAGATTTTTGGAGAGAGGCGGGTAGCGCAGGCATCCAAAAAAAAGACGAATCCTGGTTGCAGGATAGAATACGAGCTATCACCATCCTCGAGGAGGTGGTCAACGAACAGCAACCTCAGTTTAACCTGATTCAAGATGCACCAGCGAGCGATCCTATACGAAGAGCGAAACAAGAAAAGTATCAACATCGTTTTTAACCTCATCATAAAAAAGCCGTACCTCTGAGGATGGTACGGCTTTGTTATTTTTTCTTAGAGTTGCAAAATGGCCCCAAAATCAGTATTCTATAAGGTATTATGCAAAAGTTTTCCGAGCTCGAGGAGAAGTGGCTGGCTTATTGGTACGAGCACAAGGTTTTTGAAAAATCCTTAGCCAAGCCCGCACCCAGCGGCCGTTTCGTTTTTTTTGAAGGCCCGCCGACAGCGAACGGCCAGCCAGGCCTGCACCACGTGCTGGCGCGGGCGTTTAAGGACCTTATCCCGCGCTACAAAACCATGCGCGGGTTCCATGTGGAGCGCAAGGCAGGTTGGGATACGCAGGGGCTGCCCGTGGAGCTGCAAGTTGAAAAAGCTCTCAAATTCCGCGGTAAGATGGATATTGAGAAATATGGGGTGGCGGAGTTTAACGCCAAATGTCGCGAGGACGTGTGGAAGTACAAAGAGGATTGGGAAAAGCTAACTCGCCGCATGGGTTATTGGCTCGATCTTGAACACCCGTACATTACGTACGAACGACCTTACATCGAAAGCTTGTGGTGGATATTTAAACAGATTCATGAATCTGGACTCTTGTACCAAGACTACAAAGTGCTGCCGCACTGCCCCAGGTGCGCGACGGCGCTTTCTAGCCATGAGGTGGCGCAGGGGTACCAGGAGATTAAGGATAGGGCAGTATACGTGAAGTTTAAAGTGAAGCCTGGGCAACCCTTAGGGACAAAACGTGAGGTGCCAAACAATACTTACATTCTTTCGTGGACAACAACTCCATGGACATTACCTGGTAATGTTGCATTAGCCGTGGGGAGAGAAATCGAATATATCATGCTGCATAGAGAGGACAATCATTACATATTGGCTCGGGAGTTAGTCGAAAAGATTTTTCCCGATTTTAATGAATCAGACATGTCGTCTTGGGAACAAATCGCTGCCCTTGATAAAGAAGTTCCACTAGCTGATTTACTCTACGATCCACTCTTCGATATCAAGCCCCTGCAAAACGACAAATCGCACCGCGTGTATGAGGCCAATTTTGTGACGACTGATGAGGGTACGGGCGTAGTGCATACGGCCGTGATGTATGGCGAGGATGATTTTAATTTGGGCACACGCGAGGGGCTGCCTAAGCATCACACGGTGGATGAAAATGGAAAGTTTACTGCCGACGTCCCGCAGTGGGTAGGTAAGTTCGTAAGGAATAAGCAAGTTGAACAAGAAATCATTGATTACCTTACTGCGCAGGGGAGAGAAGGCCATAGTGGTTTGTTTGGTAAACCACACGAGTACACCCACGACTACCCTTTCTGTTGGCGCTGCGAATCGCCACTCTTGTACTACGCCAAGCCCTCATGGTTTATTAAGATGTCCTCGTTGCGCGATGAGCTGAAAGACGCCAATGAGCAGATAAATTGGTACCCCGAGCACATTAAGCACGGCCGCTTTGGCGAGTGGCTTGAGGGGGTGAAGGATTGGGCGATTTCGCGCGAACGGTACTGGGGCACGCCGTTGCCGATTTGGGTGTGCTCGAATAAGGCGTGTGGGCACCAGGTGGTTGTGGGGAGCTTGCCAGAGCTTAGCGAAAAGTCTGGACAAAAGTTTGCAGATGATTTTGACCCCCACCGCCCAGGCATAGATGAAGTTGTGTGGATTTGCAAGAAGTGCGGGGGCAAAGGCGAAATGCGGCGCGTAACTGAAGTGGCTGATTGTTGGTTTGATTCGGGCTCGATGCCTTTTGCTCAGTGGGGTTATCCGCATGCGGCCGGCAGCAAAGAGCAGCTAGTGAATAGTTATCCGGCGGATTACATTGCTGAAGCTATCGATCAAACCCGTGGTTGGTTTTATACCCTGTTGGCAGTGGCCACTTTATTAAAAAAAGCGGGTGCCATTAAAGAAGTTCCGCCGTATAAGAACGTCATCTGCCTTGGGCACATTAACGATGCCAAGGGGCAAAAGATGTCAAAGTCCAAAGGCAATATTATTGATCCCTGGGAAATGATAGAAAAATTTGGAATTGATGCGGTGCGATTGCACCTTTTTACCGTAAACCAACCGGGCGAGCCCAAGAACTTTGACCCCAATGACGTTGATAGCGTGGTGAAGAAAACGTTCCTTATTTTGATGAATGTCGTGACGTTCTACGAACTGTATGAAGATAAGGCCGAGGCGTCACGGGTCGCGCCCAAGACTACGAACGTGCTTGATAGGTGGGCGCTGTCGCTGTGGCACCAGACCACAGGAGAAGTAACCCAACACCTGGATAATTACCAAGTGACCGAAGCCGCGCGTAAGTTGGCGGATTTTGTGACTGAGCTTTCAACCTGGTACGTGCGCCGCAGCCGCGAGCGTTTTAAAGTAGCGGGCCTTGATAAGGGTTTGGCGCTTACCACCCTGGGCTACATACTGCGTGAGCTTGCTATTACACTGGCACCGTTCACGCCCTTTGTGGCTGAAGAAGTGTACCAACGCGTGAAAGGCGGGCTGGCATCGGTGCATCTCGAAGACTGGCCGGAGATTGGTACCGTAGATGAAAAAATTCTAGACGAGATGGAAAAAGGGCGAACAGTGGTCGAGCAGGCACTGGCCGAACGGGCTAAGGCAGGGCAGGGGTTTAGTATTCGGCAAGTTTTGAATAGTTTTTCGACGACCATAGCGATTACGGAGGATATCAAAGGTATTGTGGCGGCGGAGATTAATGTGAAAGAGATTGTCCACGGCGATAAAATTTTTCTCAATACGACGCTTGATGACAATTTGAGGGCCGAAGGCCTCACACGCGAATTCGTGCGGCAGGTAAATGCACTTCGTAAAAAGCAGGGGCTGACAATTAAGGATAGAGTGCTAATTACCGTATGTGCTCCAGCTGAGGTACGCGCGGCCTTAGATCGCGACCTTAATAACCTGGCTAATTCAGTATTGGCGAGCGACGTGAAATTCGTCGCTGAGCAACAACCGTACGCCCTGGCGTTAGGTGGCGTCTCGGTTGGCATTACTCGCTAACCAATGTCCACCTACGTTACCACCGGTTTTGTCCTGAACGCCCGCGCCTGGCGCGAGGGTGATAGGCTGTACACTATCTATACCGAGCGACAAGGCAAGGTGGAGCTTATTGCGGCCGGCAGCCAAAAATCAGCGTCCAAGTTGGCGCCGCATTTAGCACCATTTGCGCAAGTTGAGGTGATGGTAGCGCGCGGTAAGCAGTTCGATAGGCTAGCCGGGGCGAGCGTACACGAGGTGTACTTGAAGCCGCCCTATGAGTTGCCGACCGTGGTGCTCGGCACTGCGCTGTTGGAAGTAGTTGATGCACTCACCAGGCCTCTCGAGCCTGAGCCAAGGCTCCACCTGTTGCTGCAGGGAGCGCTTAAGGAACTAGGGGGATTGCCGCCAGCGGGCGATAGCTGGCGTGCGCCGGCGCGCTGGCTGCTGGCACATTTTTTTGTAGAAGCATTGAAGCTTACCGGGTTTGGTGTGCAGCTCGCCCATTGCGAGCAGTGCCGGGGCGAGCTGATTGATCCGGTATCGTTCAACTGGTCGCGTCACGGTTTTTTTCACCAGCGACACCTGCCGGCGGGGGACAGCGCGCTAGTCGTTTCGGCCGAGGCGCTTGTATGGTTCCAGCGTGCCGCCAGGCACGGTGTGGCGCGGGGCGACGAATTGCCGCCCTCGGCCCTCGCCTTCCTTACCGATTACGTAACGGGGCACGTGGGTCGCGAGCTCTACACGCTTCGCGTGCTGCGTAGTATCCTGTAGTTGCTGGTATGAAAAATAGATCACAAGTTTCAGACATCACCATTGATTTCCATGCTGCAAGCGGCAGTGCTCGTACCGACCTGTCCCGCGGCGCCGAGCGTGAGCTGGCTACATTTTACAAATCTTCGGCCCGGGGCGCACTGCCCGACTTGGTGCACAAGGCGCGTAACCGACGGCGCTGGGGAATTTTGCTGGTCGCGATTGTACTGATTGTAGGCGTCGCCGTCGCCGCCTTACTTTTTTTTAATGGCGGCGTAAGCAAGTTTGGCGAAGAGTCGGTGCGCGTGTCGCTCGCCGCCCCTACCGCCGCGCCGTCGGGGCAAGTAGTGGAGTACCGTTTCAGTTTAACAAACGATCAGGGTGTTGAATTGAAACAGGCTGAGCTTAATATGCGTTATCCGTCAGGCTTTACCTTTACCCAAGCCTTGCCCGAGGCTGAGAATGCTGAAGGCACGCGATTCGCACTGGGTAATATTCCAGCCCAGGGGGCGAGTAGCTTGGTAATTAGAGGTTCGTTGGTCGGTGAGGTAGGCGAACGCAAGGAACTGGCGGCGGTATTAACCTACGAGCCCGAGAATTTAAAGGCGCAGTTCGCAAAAACCATGACCGCCTCGACCGAGGTGGTGGCTTCGGTGGTAAGCCTGGAGGTGCTGAGCCCGCCCCAGCTACCGCTGGACCAACCATTGGTTCTAACCGTTAATTACCACAACAGTTCAACTGGCAAGTTGACGGGGCTGGCGACGCGACTTATCGTACCGGGTGGGTTTGAGCTGGAAGTGCCGAAGTTGGAGCCGGTGACCGGTAGTACCAGTACTTGGAAGCTGGCTGACCTCGAGCCGAGGGCCGAAGGCACGTTCGAGTTGCGTGGACGATTCACTACCGCCGCTCAACCCGGGAGCCAGGAGTTACGCCTGGCCGTTGGTTTCGCCGGTTCCAGCAGTACTGATTTCGCGGTGCAAGAGGAAAAAGTAATTGTGTTGGCACTTGTAAAATCACACCTCACGCTGCAATTGACTGCTAATGAGGTGGTGTTGAAAAGTACCATTGATTTGGGGCAGGAGCTGGCTTATGAACTATCGTTCGTGAACGAGGGCGAATTACCCTTGGGTGCCCTGATACTTACCGCCGCGCTTGATCCGCGCTATCTGGATTTTAGTAGCCTGAAGGATGATGCCTTTGGCACTGCGCAAGCGAGCGCTGGCACCATTACTTGGACGAAGTCGAATTTACCAATACTTGAGTCGCTGCCACCAGGAGGACGCGGAACCATTCGTTTCCGCATGAATGCCGTATTGTTTTCTGCTGGATTGGCGTCGCCGCTTCAGTTTAGCGCGCGCGTGACTGCGACTGGCACCCAGGTGGTCGATGGTGCTGCCCAAGCGCTTACGGCGGAATCGAATGAAATTGTGACCAAAGTAAATACTCAACTTCAGCTCCAAGTGGAAGGCAGATATTTTACTGACGAGCTGGTGAAATTAGGCTCGGGCCCGTTGCCACCCAAGGTGGCTGAGACCACAACTTATGTCATTTTTTGGCACTTAGGAAATACCTTGAGCGAAGCTGAAAATATAGAAGTCACGACCACGCTGCCACAGGATGTGACCTGGACCGGGCAGGCGACCGTTACCGCTGGACAACGGTTGACCTACAATCCTAACACGCGCGAAGTTAGGTGGAATTTGAATCGCTTGCCGGCCGGTGCCGGTGCACCACCGCCCAGCGGATTTCCACGACCCGAAGCAACTTTCGAGGTGGCGGTAACGCCCGGGCCCCAGGACGCTGATAAAATATTGGTGCTTACCAAAACCACGACCGCGACCGCCCGTGACAGTTTTTCAGGCAGTGACTTGATTGCCACCGCCAAGTTCATTACCACCGAACTCGACGACGATCTCGGCGCCCAGGGTAAGGGTGTAGTGGTGCGGTGAAGGAGCTATTCGGGAATAAAAATGGCCGGGCCGTAAGGTCCGGTCATTGGTATCACGCGAGTTCAGGCTTAGGTTGATGTTTTGGTGGCTTCGCGGGCGAGTTTAGCGATCTGCTTTTGGCTGGGGTAGAGGTGGCGGATGAGACTGCCCAAGGCCAGGAGGTTGGCTACGATCATAGCGTAATTTCCAGCTTCGCTAACGTCGAGGATAAAGCAGATTGCTGCTACGCCCTGAAAGTTATATTTCCACTTACCGTAGTCGTTGGCACTCACCACGAGCTTGGGGAAGAAACTCCTGAATTGCTGCGCTTTGACCGCGCCCAGAACGAGCAAGAGCTCGAGCGTAAAAAAGGAGATGAGCACCCAGAGCCAGAACTTATGCACGAGCACGAGGGCGATGATGATGGCGGCGACTTTATCGCAGATCGGGTCAAGCTTACGTCCCAGCTCCGTTACCTGCTCCATCAGGTCAGCAAGGGTTCCATCGAGGTAGTCCGAGGCGAGGATGAGGAATATGACGGTGAGGCACGAAGCGGCGGCCAGGGCGAAATCGTAGGGCATCAGCTGGTAGAACACAGCGAAGGCCAAGGCGAGCGGAATGCGGATAACTGAGAAGAGATTTGGTACGTTAATGGTGTTCGCCTCGATGCCGGCGTCCAGCTTTTGGGCAATGCGCTCAGAAGTCCAGCGGCGGACGAAATTTATGATACGGCGATGAATGTGCTGGCGTTTTTCTGGTGGCGGTACGAAGCGGCCTAAGAGCTTAGCCAATATAGCGTTCTTCTGCTCACCGACTGTGAGTGCATTGTTAAGGGTTGGGTCCATAGGTCACCTTTTTGTCTTTTGACGGTTGATTGAGTTTATTTGCCACTACCCTAGCAAGGAGCTGGCAACATAGTCAAGCCTGGTAATATTTGGCATACTAGTGATAGCTATGCCTCTCGCTCTTCAGCAAATCGGTCAGCTCGCACTCGAATTCCTGCTCGATATCGTGCGTTTTCCAGTGTGGTGGTACGCGGGCGGTTTGAAGCTGGTGGCTTTATGGTGTTGGCGCAGCTACGAGGCTACGCGTTGGAGCGTATCTTTAGGTAAATTCATGCGGCATTTTTTTGCGCCCATGTATGGCGACTACACGTTCTCGGGCCGGGCCGTGAGCTTGCTTATGCGTACAGTGCTCGTTGTTTGGAAAACAATCAGGCTCGCCATAACCGCGCTGTGGTACGCAGTCCTGCTCGTCGCCTGGGTCGTGCTATTACCGTGGAGCTTGATCATGATTTTTATCTAGATCCGTGCCTACTTTTTCCTGGCAGTACCGTTATACATTAGCCGAGCTCACCTTTCGTCGGGTGCGACTACTTATTTATCGCCTGGCCGCCATCGTGGCGTTTGCCACAGCGCTCGTCGCCTTTGCAGTTTTTGCACTACGCTCGTACGCGTTGCTGCTGGATCAACATTTGCTTGTCTTCGTATCGCCTAACCCAGGTGCTCGGTTTTTTTGGCTGGCCATTATCATTGTGGCGTATGCCTGGTACCGAGTGGAGCGGGAGCAGGCTTGGTATCCAACACTACCGCGCGACGCGACCAGCATAACTATTGATCGCTACTTTTCCGAAGAGTTGTGGCGTGTGCTTGAGCGCGCCTATCGCTACGCTGATAAGCTGAAGCAAGGAGCTGTTATGCCACTTCACCTGTTAGCGGCGGCCTTGTCGTATGACACTGGTCAGCGGGTATTTATGCGGCTCGGCACTGATATTGACAAACTTACCAGTACGCTAAGGCATGCACTCGGCAGCGTGCCCCCGGGTAAGCGCCCTAAACTTGCGGCTGAAAGTGAGCAGGTATTCGCGGCCGCGGCTGAACTGGCGGTTAAGCGCCAGGCACACCAGGTGGAAGTGAGTGAACTTATGTTGGCCCTCGTCCATAGCGAGACAGCGGTGCGGGACGTGTTTGAAGAGCTGGCTATTCCACCCCAGGCCGTTGACAACATTACCGCTTGGTTCAGCTTGCGCCAAAAAATATTACGCGAACGCCGCCGCCGTTCACGCCGTGCCGCTACCCGACCCCGGCACGCGCTAGATCGATCGTACCTAGCTGTCGCGACGCCGCTACTTAATCGATTGTCGCGCGACCTCACCCTGCAGGCAGCTAATGGTTACCTGGCGCCGTGTGTCGGTCGTCAGTCCGAGCTTACAGAGATCTATCGCATTATTGAAGGCGGGCGCGAGAGCGTGGCGTTGGTGGGGGAGCCTGGAGTTGGCAAAGGTTCTTTGCTGGAGGGGATGGCGCAGGCCATGGTGGCGGATGAGGTACCCGAACTTTTGCAGGATAAGCATCTGATGGCACTTTCGGTGCCGCAGTTAATGAGTGGCGTGGCGTCGGCTGAAGCTGGTGAACGGCTCTTGAGGGTAGTGCGCGAGTGCTTGCGCGCGGGTAATATCGTGTTGGCGATCGAGGATGTGCAGCAGCTGTTGGCGCCGGCCGGCGGTGGACAAGGTGAGCTGTCGGTGGCCGACGTGTTGGTGAACGCCATGACCAAGTACGGACTCGTAGTCGTGGCGACGGTTGGTAAAGCGGAGTGGCGCGGGGTGGTGGAACGCACCGCGCTCGGGCAGGCCTTGCAGCCGGTCGAGGTGCCTGAGTTTGACGACGATCGGGCTATTCAGGTGCTTGAATCAAGGGTGCCGATGCTTGAACATGAACACCAAGTGTTCTTTTCTTACGGGGCCCTCGCGGCCGCGGTCGTGTTGTCACGCAAGTACATGCCGGATAGGTTCCTGCCCGAGAAGGCACTTAAGCTCGTCGAGGAAGTGGCTATTTTTGCACGCGATAAAAAAGTGGGCGGCGCGGCCGTATCAGCCGAGGACGTGGCGCAGGTTATGGCCAGCAAGGTGCATGTGCCGGTGACACAGGTAACGCAGTCGGAAAGTCAGAAGTTATTGAATCTGGAAGAAATCCTGCACCAGCGCATTATTGGGCAAGACGAGGCCGTTACCTTAGTTTCGCAAGCGCTCAGGCGCGCGCGCGTTAATTTGCGCGACCAGAAGCGCCCCATGGCGTCGTTCCTATTCCTTGGCCCAACCGGCGTCGGTAAAACCGAGCTCGCTAAAACCGTGGCGGCCGAATATTTCGGGGGCGAGGAAAAAATGGTGCGGCTTGATATGTCCGAGTATCAAACCGCTGAATCGCTGTACCGTTTGGTGGGGGCTCCTGCCACCACTGGTCAAACTTCGGGTTTATTAACCGAAGCCGTACGACGTAGTCCATATTCGCTCGTACTGCTTGATGAAATTGAAAAGGCCCACCTTGATATTTTAAATGTATTTTTACAACTGCTGGACGACGGCAGGCTGACCGATGCATCTGGCCGAACTGTCGATTTTACCAATTGTATTATTATTGCGACATCTAACGCCGGTACGCCGTTCATCCAAGCTGGTATACGAGATGGCGTACCGCTCGAGAAGATTCGCAAAGCGCTTTTAGAACAGGAGTTGCAGCAGTACTTCCGCCCCGAATTTTTGAACCGTTTCGATGGCGTAGTGGTGTTCAAGCCATTGAGCTCGAGCGATGTGGAAAAGGTGGCCGAGCTCTTGATTAGCAAGGTCGCTTTCGGGCTTGAAGCTAAAGGCATTCACCTTATGGCAACGCCAGCGGCGATACGTGAATTGGCCTTGAAAGGTTTCGACCCGCTGTTCGGCGCCCGGCCCTTGCGCCGCGTTATTCAAGAGAACGTCGATAACGCGCTCGCCACCTATCTGCTCTCGGGCAAGCTTACGCGCCGCGATGTGGTGGTGTTGGAGCCAGGTGGGGTAGTGCGGGTGGAAAAGGCGGAGCGGCTATAAAAAAAGTAGACTCACCGTACTGGTGAGCCTGTTGGTTTGCACTGGTTCCACGCCGCGAGGCGGGTTGAGATGAAGCTGAAAATAGCTTCTTGTGTATTTTTTTCGGCCACTAGCGGTGCGCCGAACTCGAAGTGTATTGTTTTATGTGGATCTATTGGTCCGAAATTTTTCACCAGGCGGCCGTTGCCCCAGAAATCGGTTTTGAGTGCTATTGGTACCACCGGTACCTGAGCACGTTGCGCAAGTTTTACACCCAGCGAATTAAATTTGGTATGGTCGATACCGCTCGAGCGCGTGGCTTGGGGGAATATTACTATCGAGCGTCCGCGCTCAAGCCAAGTTGTGCCCTCGTCGAGCACCGTTACAAGATCATCCCGAGCGTTTACCCGGTCGACCACAATAGGCTCGACCGCGCGCATGACGTGCCCGAATACCGGGTAGGTGGTAAGCGAACGTTTAACCACGAACGCGATGTCGGTAAACCTAAGCAGTAGCACAGGCAGAACTAAGGTTTCGAGTGAACTCATGTGGTTAGCAATGAACACTACAGGTGGCTTGAGCGCGTGCAGGTGTTGTAGTCCGGTAATATGCAGACGGCCGCCGTTGCGCTCAATGGCTTGCACGATATCGGTGCTCGACCTTGCCCAATGTTGCCTGGTGTAGCGGCCCTGCTTGGCCAAACGGCTACTTCTAAGTACAGCGCTGGTAACGTTGAGGTAGAAGCACGTGGTGCGCCACCAACTGGCATTGGATGCGCGCGTGGGAGGGGTGTCGTAGGTGGCGTGGTTAGTAAGGTACTGCTGGAATGTGTTCATTAATTTACCTATTGATTTATGTTTGGTGAGCGAGTTGTATTTTTTTTGGTTTACCATACCGATACAGCAGCCAGCGTGATATGTATTTGTGCCCGCGTGTGCGAATAAAAATGTTGAATTTGAATTCGCAATTTGCTTTGCTGGCAATAATGGGGCGCACAGCATCGTAGCTGGGCATCGCGATTACGTCGTGGGCAGTGCCTTTCCCGTCTGTCAGGCCAAGGGTATGGGCGTTATCAACCTGCTGGTGTTCCGCCAGGTACTTTGATATCCATTCGTTGGTGTGGCTGCCGATTGGTTCCACAAACCATTCACAAGTTCCATTTTTTTGCATGATATTTCCTTTCTGTTTTGGTGTAACACAGGGTAGCAAGCGAGGGGGGTAGCGTCAATGGCCGGGGGTTGCGAAGGCGCAAAAAATTAGCTAGAGTACAGCCATTATGACAACTGCTATTTCGCCCCAGAACCTAATGGATAAGTTAGTGGCCTTGTGCAAGCAGCGCGGGATAATTTTTCCAGGCAGCGAGATATACGGTGGACTCGCCAACTCGTGGGATTTTGGCCCATACGGCGCATTGCTTAAAACTAATATCCGGCGGGCGTGGCTCAAACATTTCGTTACGTCGCGCGAAGATGTGGTGCTGCTCGATAGCGCAGTAATTATGAACCCCAAGGCCTGGGAAGCATCGGGTCATCTGACTAATTTTACTGACCCATTGGTCGATTGTAAGAAGTGTAAGAAGCGTTTCAGGTCGGATCACCTACTTGAAGCCAGAAGCCTGGAGCCGGGGTACAGCAAGGAAAAGCCGGTCGATTGGAGCCAAATTCATTGCCCTGAATGTGGTGGTGAACTTACCAGCGTACGCCAGTTCAATTTGATGTTTAAGACATCAATTGGCCCGGTGGCGGAAGATGGCAGCGAAGCGTACCTACGTCCGGAGTTGGCGGGTGGCATGTTCACCGATTTCAAGCTCATCCAGCAGGCGATGCGCCGGAAGCTGCCCTTTGGCCTAGCGCAAATAGGTAAGGCGTTCCGTAACGAAATTACTCCTGGTAATTTCATCTTTCGCACGCGCGAGTTCGAAATTATGGAACTTGAATACTTTGTAAAGCCAAAGGAATGGGAGGCGGCCTTTGCCATGTGGCTGGGAGTCATGAAAGCGTGGCTCAAGAGCCTGGGCGTGCGTGATGAAAGGCTGCACTTTAACGAAATTCCCGACGGCGAGCGCGCGCACTACTCGAAACGAACCATTGATATCGAATATCAATATCCATTTGGGCTTAAGGAACTTTACGGTTTGGCCTACCGCACGGATTATGACCTGGCACAGCACGCTAAGCACAGTGGCGCTGACCTGACATATACCGACCCCGAGGGCGGTGAAGCATTCGTGCCGCACGTGGTAGAGCCATCGATGGGCCTTGAACGCACGTTATTGGTGGCACTACTCGAGGCCTACCACGAAGAAGAGGCGCGGACAGCGGACGATGGCAAGACCGAGACGCGTATCGTCCTGAAGTTGCCTAAGCATCTGGCGCCCATTCAGGTGGCGGTGCTGCCGCTATCAAAAAAAGACGAGCTTTCGTCGGTGTCGACAAAATTGGCGCAAGAATTGAGACAACGGTTCGTGGTGGAGTACGACGATACCCAATCCATTGGCCGGCGCTACCGGCGGCAGGATGAAATTGGTACGCCCTATTGCGTGACAGTGGATTTTGACACCCTAAAGGATAAGGCCGTGACCGTGCGCGAGCGAGACAGCATGAAGCAGGAACGCATACCTCTTACGGAAGTGTCAGCCTACCTGACGCAGCAGTACATTTAGTACTATGCCCGAGGCGCAGTTCACCAAGCTGTCTAACGGTTTACCGTTGCTCACCGTGCCCATGGCGGGTACCAAATCGGCCACGGTTTTGGTATTGACTCGTGTTGGCTCGCGCTGCGAGAATTCACGCGAACAGGGTTTGTCGCATTTTTTGGAACATATGCTGTTCAAGGGCACCCACAAGTGGCCGACGGCACAAGAGCTGTCACAAGCGCTCGATGGTATCGGCGCCGACTTCAATGCTTTTACGACTAAGGAGTACACCGGGTACTATGTAAAAGCCGCGGCCCGTCATTTGCCGCTGGCGCTCGAGGTGTTGTCAGACATGGTGTGGCGCCCCAAGCTTGACCAGGCCGAGATGACGCGCGAGAAAAAAGTGATTTGCGAGGAAATTAAGATGTATGAGGAAAACCCCCTCATGCATATCGGCGACCTATTTGAGCAGGCGTTATACCATGGTTCCAGCCTAGGCGTTAACATCGCGGGCAGCCAGCGGAGTGTCACCGCTTTGACCCACGCGCAGCTCCAAGGGTTCTGGCGGTCACACTACCACCCGCGGAATATGCTGTTGGCTGTTGCTGGCAAGTTCAGTGCCAGTGATCGAAAACTGATGAACAATCGTTTTGGCGACTTCAAGGCCACGGGTAAGCCGGGTAGTTTTAAGTTGTTTTACCCCCATTACCGATCGCCTCAGGTTGCCATTCAGTTCAAAGAGACAGAACAGGTGCAATTAGCGATTGGCTGGCCAGCTTATGGTTGGGGCGACAAGCGCCTACTGGCGCTTGAGCTGCTCGCCACTATTTTGGGTGGCAATATGAGCTCACGTTTGTTCCTGCGACTCCGGGAGCGTGAGGGTTTGTGTTACTCGATACGCGCCTCAACCGATGCCTATGTTGGTACCGGCTCGTTCGTGGTGCAGGCTGGGTTGGACAAAGCCAGGCTCGAGCTTGCTATTAAACTTATTCGTGCCGAGCTCAAGCGGGCGCGGCGCGAGGTGATTCCAGCAGCGGAGATTAACAAGGCTAAAGAGTATATTCGAGGAAAGTTTACACTCGCCCTCGAAGATTCATCAGCCCGCGCTGATTACGCGGCTAAACATTACTTCCTTGAAGGCTCACGCGAAACTCCGGAACAGCACCTTACTCGCCTGGCACGCGTAACAGCCAGTGAATTGCAGGCGGCGGCGCAAGACGTATTGCGCGACCAGCGCGCCACACTCGCGCTCATTGGGCCGTTCAAAAATCAAGCCCCCTGGCGCAAGCTACTGGTGTCCTAGCGCCCTTGCTACACTGTGCTAAACTATAAGTAGCTTTGGCACTTACCCGGCAAGCCCTATGGCAATCGAACAAGCACGCACCATCAACATTTCCTTCGCCACCCTTTTTAGGATAGTTGTGGCCGTGGTGGCGTTGTATTTTGTGTATCAGATACTTGATGTGTTGGCGCTGGTATTTGTGGCAATTATTCTATCAACTGCCCTTGACCCATCGGTTGATTGGATGCAGCGCCACCGTATTCCTCGTTCGCTGGCCGTGCTAATCATCTACCTGCTGCTCTTTTTTGTCATATCGATTACGCTCGTGCTGCTGGTGCCACCCTTGGCACGTCAGATGTTCGAGCTAGCTCACAGTTTGCCAAGCTATTACGGTAAATTGGTGTCTAGTTTTTCCAGTTTTGGTGGCGTTGGGTTTCAAGACGAGGTGTCAACCACCTTGCAGCAGGCTTTGCAGCAGCTCGGCGGCAGTTTGGGCCGCGCCACGACTTCGATTGTGGCCACTTTGGCCGGGGTATTCGGCGGTATTGTGCAGCTTGTCATTATGCTCGTCATGACCTTTTACCTGATTGTTGAAGAGCATGGGCTGAAACGATTCATTCGTTCGGTGACACCTGACCAGCATCAGGCCTACCTCGAGGGTTTGATGAACAGAATCCAAGAAAAGCTTGGTTGGTGGCTTAGGGGTCAACTACTGCTGATGCTAATCATTGGTGTACTTGCCTACATTGGCCTTAAAGTACTTGGCATAGAGTACGCCCTGGTACTGGCACTGTGGGCAGGACTAACCGAGCTTGTACCTTATGTCGGGCCGGTGCTTGGTGCCATCCCGGCAATTTTTTTAGCGCTATCGGTGTCGCCGATTGCCGCCCTGTGGGTACTCGGCTTGTACGTGCTTATTCAACAGCTCGAGAATCAGGTCGTGGTACCGATGGTGATGCGCCGCGCCGTAGGACTGAACCCCATTGTTTCAATTGCGGTAGTACTGATAGGCGCCAAACTGGGCGGAGTCGTGGGTGCTATCATGGCCATTCCAGTGGCCACGGCGGTGGCGGTTGGTGTCTCGGATTACTTAGAATCACGGCAAAAGCCAGCCCACGTTGGATTGAATGAATCGGGTGGGCCGCCGATTGCCTAGGGTGCGGCCGGGGTTTTTCATATGCCCGGCATACTCTACGTTGTAGCTACCCCCATTGGCAACCTGCAGGATATTTCGGTGCGCGCGCTTGAGACGCTACGCGTCGTTTCGTCAATAGTCTGTGAGGATACGCGGGTGACACGCAAATTGCTAGCGCGCTATGGTATAAACACGCCAACCGTCAGCTGCCACCACCACACCGGCGACCGAGTACTCGTAGGGCTAGTAGCACGCCTTGTGGCCGGCGAAGCACTGGCTTATGTGTCGGACGCTGGTACACCCGGTATTAGCGACCCCGGGGGACAGCTGGTCGAAAGGGCCGTGACCGCCGGTATACGGGTCGTGCCGATTCCGGGGGCTTCGGCTGTTACGGCCGCGCTCTCGGTCGCCGGCTTCAACACCCAGCGCTACTGCTTTGTCGGTTTTCCGCCCCACAAAAAAGGTCGACAAACATTTTTTCGTGCCGTGGCCGAAAGTTCTGAGGTAGTGGTGTTTTTCGAATCTACCCACCGTATCATCAAAGCCCTTACCGAACTCGAGCGCCTAGCACCTGCGCGCCACCTGGTCGTCGGTCGCGAGCTTACTAAGCAGTTCGAAACCATATACCGCGGTACCGCGGCCGATGTGCTTCAGCAGCTCGAGGCTTCTTCCACCAAGGGTGAGTTCGTTGTGGTGGTTGGAGCGGCGGTATAAAAAAGCCCAGCCGTGGAGGTTCGACCGGGCTTTGCACATCGGTACATAGGCGAGTGAAGCTCTGGTTCTAATACCACTACCCAATGAACCAGTGCGGAAGAATATTT
>Ga0082335_1003123_pt1 | contig 28259 bp, 16 predicted proteins | sample Subgrocontami58m_FD_72375 | JGI IMG/M metagenome (GOLD analysis project Ga0082335, IMG submission 72375) | Subsurface groundwater microbial communities from S. Glens Falls, New York, USA - GMW37 contaminated, 5.8 m (SPADES assembly) (version 2) ...
CGCGGCCGCGGTTTCCCGCGATCCGGATTGGTACAAGTCGATCGTCGGCGGCTCCTGGCGCAACGGGACCACGAAGTGGCTGGAGGGTCCGATGCATCTTTATTTCACCGACCGCGCGAATCCGATTACCAAGGACGCCTCGAACTGGGCGATGGACGACGAGATCTACTACGACATGGACCTGCTGCCGGAAGCGCACGTGCTCGCCTCGGCCTATACCCCGAAATCCGCCGGCGCGCGCAATCCGCAGATGCAGAAGCGCGCGGACGAGCTCACCGGCGGCGGGAAGCGCGTCAGCATTTACGACATTCAGCCGCAGCTGTGGACCTACGAGCGGACGATCGCGGGCGGCCGGCTGCCGTATCGCGCGTTCGTCTCGATCCCCGGCCACTTCTACGAGAACTTCAACCGCTCGAACTACCGCGCGATTCTGCTGCGAGGCATCGCGTGGGCCGGCCACCGTCAGAACGTCGACGAGCTCTGCCGGCCCGACGAACTCGGCGACGCGCTGCGCTATGTGGCCGGCGGCCCCATTCACCCAAGCAAGGCCGCGGCCGCGATCGAAGTTCACCCCGACTTCAGGCTGTCGCTCGTCGCGGCCGAGCCTCTGATCCAGAAGGCGATGAACCTCGATTGGGACGAGCAGGGCCGGCTCTGGGTCTCGGAGACGCCCGAATACCCCAACGGCCGCCGCGGGCTGAACACGGCGCCGTGGAAGGACACCGGCGCACTGCACGGCACGCAGACGCAGCGCGAGCCCGAGGATCGCATTTCGATTCTCACCGACAGCGACGGCGACGGGATTATGGATCGAAAGCACGTCTTTGCGGACAAGCTGGAGCTCGTGACCGGCTTCGTGTTCTACCGGAACGGCGTCATCGTTTCCACCGCGCCGGACATCTGGTTCCTCGAGGACACGAACGGCGACGGCGTCGCGGACAAGCGCACCAAGCTCTACACCGGTCTCGGAACCCAGGATACGCACGCCGTGATCAACAATCTCCGCTGGGGGCTGGATGGCTGGATCTACGCGACGCACGGCTACAGCACCGCCATGGTCACGTCGCCGGACGGGAAGAAGAACTTCGGCCGCGATGGCAGCGGCGTCGTACGGTTCAAGCCGGACGGCAGCGCGTTCGAGCAGTACAGCAGCCGGGGCGGCAACACGTGGGGACTCGACATCACGTGGGATGGCCAGGTGTTCTGGACGCAGCCGACCAGCGGCACGGTGTTTTTCCACACGGTGCTGCCCGAGTATGTCCTCGCCAAAGGCAAGGTGCCCGGAACCGATTCGTGGAAGGGCATGATCCGCGGCCAGAAGACCTACCCACTGATGTCCTGGACCGAACAGGCGTACGTCCAAATCGATCAGGTCGGCCAGTTCACCGCGGCGGCGGGCTGTGCGATATACGACGGCGGTGCATGGCCGGACCAATGGCGCTACAGCTACTTCACGGGCGAACCGACGCTGAACATCGTGCACCACTCGTTCGTGAAACCCGACGGCGTGACGTACCGCACGGAGAAGGAGCAAGGCCGGGAAGAGACCGAGTTTATCCGCAGCAAGGATCTCTGGTTCCGCCCCATCGAGACGCGCGTGGGTCCCGACGGAGCGCTCTACGTGATCGATTTCTACAACCAGGCGGTGATTCACAACGACACTCGCGGCCCGCAGCACGGCCCGGCGAACGCCGCGGTGCGGCCGGACCGCGACCACTATTTCGCGCGGATCTGGCGGGTGCAGCACAAGGACGCGAAGCCGCTGGCGCGGCCAGCACTCGATCGCCGCGATCTGCCGGGACTGATTCGCGCGATGCAGACGAGCCCGAACGCGCACGTGAAACTGACAGCGTGGCGGCTCGCGCAGGAAAATTTTCCCGGCGATACGCGGCTGGGGGCAGTGTCGCGGCCGATGGGCAGCAAGGCGCTCGAACTTTACGAGCGCGCGCGCGTCGCCAACAGCGCGCCGCAGCGCGGGGCGCTGCTCGATCAATTCGCCCAGGCCAGCGACAATTGGACGAAATCGGCGCTGATCGCCGCCGCCACGGAACATCCGGTCGAGTTCACCCGCGACGCGCTCGCCTACAGGAATCCCGCCGCGCTCGGCGAGCTGGTCAACGCGATCGTGGCGGCCGCGCTCGAACGCGACGCCGCGGCACTCGTCGCCGCGTGCGCCAACGCGAACGCCAGCGCGAATCCATTGAAGGTGATCGTCCTCCGCGGGCTCGCGCAGGCGGACCGAGTCTCGTTGACGCTCAACGAACCCACCACACGCGCGCTCAACCGACTGCTCGACGATCCCGCGACCACCGCCGCCACTCTACCAATCATCGCGCAGCGGGACACGGTCGGCACGCTCAAGCAGGTCGCGGAATCGCGCGCTGCCGCGATGCTGGCCGAGCTGGCAAATTCGCGCACGGCCGACGACCGCCGCGCGGAAATCGCTGGCAGCTTGTTGGCGATGCCTCAACGCCGCGCCGAAACGCTCGCCAAAGTCGCGGAGCTCATCGCCGATCGCGCAACGTCCGCCCGCCTGCGAATCCAGCTCGTGACGCGGCTGGGCGATGACACCGGTCCCGAGGTCGTCCGCGTGCTGACGGACGCGTTGATCCGCACCCACGCCACGGAAATCTTTGAACAGCTCATCCGCCGGCCCGAGGCGACGCTCGCTCTCGTCGCCGCGATCAAGGACGGCCGGATTTCGCTGAAGGATCTCGGGCCGTCGAATGTGGCGCGGTTGCGGACGCATCCGAATCGCCAGGTCGCACGCCAGGCTGCGTCGGTGCTCGATGCGCTGAGCCCGCAGGTGAAGCAAAAGAACGAGCTGATCGCGTCGCTCACGCCCGAGGTCGAGAAGCCCGGCGATGCCGCGAAAGGCCGGCTGCTCTTTACTGGCGCCTGCGCCGTCTGCCACCGGCTCGGCGAAATCGGCAAGGAGGTCGGGCCACCGCTGAACGGCATGGGCGCGCACGGGCCGGCGGAGTTGCTCGTGCACATCGTCGATCCGAACCGCGAGGTCGACCCAAGTTTTTGGCAGTGGAATATCACCACGAAGAAGGGCGAGACGCTCGTCGGCGTCATCGTCAGCGAGAACGCCGCGTCGCTCACCTTGCGCAACCAGGGCGGCGACACCGAGGTCAAGAAGGAGGACATCGCGAATCGCGAGAACACGCGGCGCTCGCTGATGCCGGAGGGCCTCGAAGGGCTCGGCGCCGAAGCGCTCCGCGACCTGCTCACGTTCGTCTGCGGCGGCGATCAGAAATTCCGCGTGCTCGATCTGCGCAACGCGTACACCGCCGACAGCCGGCGGGGCAGCTTCCGCCGCGAGGAGGATCGCGACGAGACGATCTCGCTGCACAAATTCGGCAACGTCACCGTCGCCGGCGTGCCGTTCTTCATCATGGACCCGGCGAAGTCGCCGAACGGCGCGAACTTCATCGCGCTGAAGGGCGGCCCCGGCCGCAATAACGTCTCGGACGAATTTCCGCGCCGGGTCGAGATTCCCGCGCGCGTCACTGCAGCGAGCCTGCACTTCCTCGGCGGAGTCGGCGGCTGGGCCTGGCCGTATGGCGGCGACAGAAACCGCGGGGTACCGGCCATGAGGGTCGTCGTGCAGTTCGCCGACGGCACGAGCGAAGAGCACATCCTGAAGAACGGCGAGTACTTCGCCGACTACAATGGCCACGCCGATGTGCCGCAGAGCATGGACGCGGGCGACTTCACGCGGCGTGGGCAATTGCGGTCCTTCGCCTTGACTCTGAAAAAACCGGGCGCGCTGAAGAGCATCGCACTGGAGAGCTTCGACAACGACATCGCGCCGTGCACCGTGGCGATCACGGCCGGCACGGAAAAGGCGCAACAGAACGGCCCGCACGGAGGCGGGCCCTCCATCAATGCAGCTCTGGAGGGACGGGCTCCGTCCCGTCCTGAATCGTTCGCGTCAATCGCGGCCGCCGGCGGTCCCAAACAAGGCGGACGCGGCGACGCACCATTGCCCGAAACGAAGCCGGTGAAATGGGAACCGGGCAAAGCCAAGGTGCTGATCGTCGGTGGCGGCAGTTCGCACAACTTTGGCAAATTCTTCGGCGAGACCGACAGCGCGACACTCTCCGCCGCCGGATTCAGCGTGAACTACACCGAGGATCGCGAACAGGCCGCCGCCGAGTTGCGCACGGCGGACGTCACCGTCGTGAGCGTGAACCGGAAGTTCTTCGACACGCCGGAGTATCGGAAGGCGCTGTTCGATTTCGCCGCGGCGGGCAAAGGACTGGTGATGCTCCATCCGGGCGTCTGGTACGGCTACCCCGAGTGGCCGGAACTGAACGCGAAAATCGTCGGCGGCGGCGCGCGCGGTCACGATCGGCTGGGCAAGTACTCGGTAAACGCGGTGCAGCCGCAGCACGCGGTGATGAAAGGCGTGCCGGCGACATTCGAGGTCGAGGACGAGCTGTACTACCTCAACGCCGAGCCGGACAAAATCCCGCCCGGCACCGCGGCAATCGAGGTGCTGGCGGAGACGTCACCGAGCATCAAATACAAGGTGCCCCACCCCGCCGTGTGGATCACCCGGCACGACCACGCCCGCATCGTCGGCATCACGCTCGGTCACGACCAGCGCGTGCACGACTTGGAGGCGTTTCGGACGCTGCTGGTGAACGCGGTAACGTGGGTCGCGAGAAAGAACTGATTAGACAAAGCGTCGTGATTATTTGCGCATGTTTTGGAGGGCCCGCCTCCGTGCGGGCCGCGGACGACACGGCGGTTGTCCCTCCAGGAGTGCGAAATCTTTAATGGCATCGTGTTTGTTCGACACAGAGTTCACAGAGGTAGCACAGAGGTCACAGAGTTTTGCCGCAACGCCCTCTCTGTGGCCTCTGTGCCACCGCCGTGACCTCTGTGTTCGCAAATCATAGTTTACGATGCCTACCATCGCCGTACTCGGAACCTTCGACACCAAGGGCGCGGAGCACGCGTTCATCGCGGAGCTGATTCGGCAGAACGGTCACACGCCGCTGCTGATCAACGCCGGATGCCTGCAGCCACCGACCATCCAGGCCGACATTGATTTTGAGACGCTCGCCGCCGCCGGGGGAAGCGACTGGCAGACAGTTCTCGCCCAAAAGGACCGCGGTACCTCGGTTGCATTCATGGGCCGCGCCGCCGCGAACCTGCTCCTGGATTTGGCCGCTCGGGGCCAAATCCACGGCATCATTTCGCTCGGCGGCGGCGGCGGGACCGCGATTGCGACCGCGGCAATGCGCGCGCTGCCGATCGGTTTTCCGAAAATGATGGTGTCGACGCTGGCGAGCGGAAACACCGCGGCCTACGTCGGGACCGCGGACATCGTGATGGTGCCGGCGATCGTCGACGTTGCCGGTATCAATCGCGTGTCGCGCGCCATCTTCGAGAACGCCGCCGGCGCGATTTGCGGCATGGTGCGCGCGGCGGACCTGCGCCGGCAGAATCCGGCGACGGACAAGCCGCTCGTCGTCGCCAGCATGTTTGGCAACACCACCGCATGTGTCACCGAGGCGAAGCGGATCGTCGAGGCCGCCGGCTACGAGGTGCTGGTGTTTCACGCGACCGGCACCGGCGGCCGAGCGATGGAAGCGCTGATCGCGAGCCGGATGGTCGCCGGCGTGCTCGACATCACTACGACCGAGTGGGCGGACGAACTCGTCGGCGGCATTCTCAGCGCGGGCTCCGAACGGCTCGACGCCGCGGCGAAGGCGCGCGTGCCGGCGATCGTTGCGCCCGGCTGTCTCGACATGGTGAATTTCGGCGAGCGCGCGACCGTGCCCGCGAAATTCGCGAGCCGAAACTTCTATCAGCACAATCCGCAGGTCACCTTGATGCGCACCACCCCCGCCGAGTGCGCCGAGCTGGGCCGGATTCTCGCCGACAAGGTCAACCGCTACACCGCCCCGGTCACCGTGCTCCTGCCGCTGAAAGCGATCAGCATCATCAGCGCGCCCGGCCAGCCCTTCCACGACCCCGCCGCGGACCACGCGTTGTTCAGCGCGATCAAGACGACGGTGCGCCCGCCTGTGCGTGTGATCGAGATGGACTGCGCGATCAACGATCCCGAGTTCGCGCAGGCGTGTGCCGAGACGCTGCTGGAGATTATCACAACGCCACAAAAGCAAATGTAGGCGGGGTGCCCCCACCCCGCTACCTGCATTACGAACTCATGTTCAGCGGGGTGAGGGCACCCCGCCTACAGCTCATGCACCTTCCGCACGTCACGCCATTCGCGAAGAATCCACTGTATTTCTTCACGGCTTGCATCGTGAACCGCCGGCCGATTCTCGCGTGTGCCGAGTCGGCCAGAATTCTCGAGGCCGCATGGCAAAACTCGGCCCAACACGACGGCTGGTTCATTGGTCGCTATGTGATCATGCCTGACCACGTGCACCTGTTTGCGATGCCGGTACCGGAAGCGAAACGCAGAGCGGATTGGTGCAAAACATGGAAATCGGTCTCGTCGCGTCAGATTTGCCGAACACTCGGGATCGCGCCGCCGCTCTGGCAGCCAGATACGTTTGATCACATCCTTCGCAACAAGGAGTCGTATTCTGAGAAGTGGGATTACGTGCAGGCCAATCCCGTTCGCGCTGGCCTGGTGCAAGATCCAGTGGACTGGCCGTGGCGTGGAGAAATTAACTCGCTCGCATTCTGAAGAATGTAGGCGGGGTGCCCGCGGGGTGCCCTCACCCCGCTGAGAGGAGTTCGTAATGCAATTAGCGGGGTGAGGGCACCCCGCCTACAGCGGAGGGTCGTGACGCGCCTACTGCGTCCCGCCCGTCACCGCGTTCAGCGACCCGAGATAATCGAGCAATCCGGCGAAATCGCGGACCGTGAAGCCGCTCAGCAGGCCCGGCGGCATGAGCGAGGTCGGCAGGTGGTCGCGTTTCGCCACGTCGGCGACACGAACTTCCGACTGCTGACCGGTGATGTCGCGAATGGCCACGACATCGGCGGCCTCGCGCGTCACAAAGCCCAGCTTCACCGAGCCGTCCTTCAACGTGAACTGATTCGTGACGAAACCCTGCGCAATCGTCTTGTTCGGATCGAGAATCGCCTCCGCCAATTCACGCCGCCGGTAGAGCGCCGCGATGTTGCCGAGGAACGGGCCCTTGAGCGGCTCGCTCTTGTTGACCGTGTGGCACGCCACGCAACCGGCCTGACTGAACAACTGCTCGCCGCGCGTGCGATCGCCGTGCACCGCCACGACCTGGTCGAGCGCCTCGTTGATCTTGAGTGCACCGATCAACGGCGCGCTGCTCGCAGCGAAATCCTGCGTCTCGAGCTTCAGCGCCTCAGCCGTGGCCTTCGCCGCCGCCGCCACCGCCGGATCGGAATCGCCCAGCGCGGCCAGAATCGCCGGCGCGCGACTGGCCTCGCGACCCAGCGCGGCCGCGCGGATAATCTGCGCGCGTCGCGCCGGTTCGCGCCAGCCCGCGTCGAGCGCCCTGCCGGACGCTTCGCGCGCCTCCGGCGACGCAAACTTGCGCGCCGCCAGCTGCAGCAGCGCCGCATCCGCCCAGGCGGACGAAAGGCCGGTCATCTTCGCCGCTTCCGCTTCGACGACGCGGTGATGATTCTCGAGCGCGTGCGAGAGGAAGAACGCGTTCGACACCTTGTCGATCGACGCGTCGCCGCGCGTGCCGTTTTTCGGCACGATCGGCAGCGTGGTCAGAATCGCCTGCACCGCGTCCTCGGTCCCGAGCTTGATCAACGCGAGGCACGCGTTCACCTGCGCGGGCCCCGGCTGGCTGGCGCGGACCAGGACCGGGAACGCATTCGCGGGAATCGTGTCCGCTGCCGCGAGCTGTTCCGCCAGCGCCAGCAGCGCGGAAGCATCTGTCTCCGCGACCGCGAGCATCTTGCCGATCACGTCGCCGGGCGTGACGCGATAGCGGGAGAAAATCTCGTTCAACTTGCCCACCTCGTCGCCCGTCGCGCGGTCGAGCTCGGCAGCGAGCACGCGTTTGATCTTCTCGGAGGCCGGCCAGCGCTCGGGCTGGTAGTACGGTCCGCGCGTGTCCGGCCGCGTGCCCCAGCCCGAACCGCTCCAATTGCCTTCGACGTAATACAGCCGGCAAAGCGTGCGCATCAGTCCCTCGCGCCGCGCCGGTTCCTTCTCGCGCTCCAGTCGCGCTATCACCGCATCGACAACCGGTTCCTCGTGCAGCGCCTGCAGCACACGGAGCGCGTTCGTCCGCGCGATCTCGCTGGCGTCCGCACGGTCCACGATCGCGAAGCAGGGCTCGGCGTTGCCGAGTTGCACCAGCGCCTTCACCGCGGTGTGCGCGATCACCGGATCCGGGTCACCCAGCAACCCCGCGACGGCGGCGGCTGCGGTCGGCCGGCCGAGACGCGCCAGCGCGACCGTCGCTTCGAGCCGCGTGCGCGGATCGCTCGATTTCAGCGCCGCGACGATCGGCGCCTCCGGAACACGCGCCAGCTGGCCTTCGTGATTCGTCAACGCGCGAATCGCCCACGCCGCGACGCTCCGGTCTTTGACGAGCTTCTGCAGAAAAGCATGCGAGTCCTCGCCGAGCGCCTGCTGCAGGGTGAACAGCGCGATCACGCGCGTCGCCAGCGGTTGCTGCGCCGATGCGGCGAGTGACTCCAGCGCGCGGGCCTGCTCGCGCGCGGCGCCGCGCTGGAGCAGCGATCGCTGCGCCGCCTGCCGGACCTTCGCGCTGGGCGATTGCAGCAGTTGCACCAGCTCCGCCGGCAGCAGCGCCGCAAATTTCGGCACCGGGGGCGGCAGGTAGTTTTTCGGTGTGAGCCGCGCAACGAAGCCGACCTCCGGCCCATCGTAATTGTATTTGCCGCCGCGCCAGCTCGCGACGAACAGCCGCGCCTGCGCGTCGACATCGATGTCGGTCACGCGCGGAATCTTGATGAACACCTCCTGCTCCGTCGTGAACGTGGCGCCCTTCGGCGTCAGCGGATGCCGGTAGACCGCTTCGCGGCCCCAATCGACCGACAGCGGTGCGCCGTTCCACGGACCGGGAATCCCCGGCTCGTCGAGCCACAGCCCGGAGCAACCCGAGCCACCGCCGTAGTCGGCGAGCGGCGCGATCGCTTCGTCGGCAAAATTCTTGAACAGCGTCGGGTACCCGTGATCTTCCAGCCCGGTGAAATGATGCAGCCGCACATCCCAGCCGCCGCCGTCGTTGGTGTTGTCCCGGGCAATGCCGTCCAGCAACGGGCTCATCGCCACCTCGAGAATGTTGCGCGTGCCACGGGAGAAAATCTCCAGCCCGGTGCCGTCGGGGCGCACGCGGACCACGCCGCCGCCGCGGAACTGCAGCCTGCGGCCGTCGGTGCCCTCGGCCTCGGTGAACCCGAAGTCTCCAATGGCCAGATATAGCCAGCCGTCGATGCCGAGGGTGACGCCGTTGGAAGCGTGATCGGCCGGCCGGTCCTTCAGCGCCCAGCCGATGTTCTTCACGAGAACCTTCTGTTCCTCCGCCACGCCATCGCCATCGCGATCGAAGAACACGCTGAGGTGCGGCGGGTGCATCACGTACAGCCGATCGCCGTCCCACACCAGCCCGCGCGGCGAATCGACCTTCGCGAATGTCTTCGCCTCATCGGCCCGACCGTCGCCATTGGTATCGCGCAGCCGGATGATCCGGCCGCGGCCGGGCGTCGTGCCGAGCGAGGAGTTGGCATCACTGGAAATGTAGGTCGTCCCGTCCGGCGCCGCCGAAATGAAGACGGGGTAGTTCGCCTGGTCGGCGGTGGCGAAGATCGAGACATCGAACTCCGGCGGCGCGCTGACCTCCGAGCGCAGCATCTCCGGCGTGGCAGGACCAGCTCGCTCGACGGGCTTGCCGTCCTTGCCGGGCTGCGTGGCATTGCGCTTCCTGCCGCCCCGCCCCGACTTTTGTTCGGTTGGCGACTTGGAGTCCGTCGGAGCCGGCTGGCCGGAAGCGAACGCGAAACAGCATAGGAAACAAAGGGCGGCGGGGAACTTCATGTGGGAAGTCGAGCATGACGGTTGGCCGCGGATTTCGACGCAAACAAAGATCGCGACTTCGCCGGTCTCCCCCGCCCCAAGCCGAAACCTTCAGAGGAGTGCCCGCGAATCACGCGAATTGATGCGAATCTCGGAGGGGAAGGACTTTGGCTGCGTGCTCAACGGGCTTGCTTCAGCCAAACTCTGACGAGTTCGGCTACAGGCCCGGAGCGCACCTCATGCATAGCCAGAGCATAGCCAGAGCGAAGGCAAAGCGAAGGCAGGCGCCGGGATGGTGCCAGGATGGTCCGAGGATGGCGCCAGGATGCCGCCCGAATGACGCCGAATTGCGGGAAATTCCTCTAATGCGGACCTGCTGCGCGACCACTGCGCACCGAATCCACTCGCTTGCGCTCGTAGCTACGAGCGTGAGCGAGTGGGACGCCGCTACGCCGCCGGCCTGCTTCTACGGCGCAGCCGCTTTCTTCTTGCCGCCAGCGCGGGCTTTCTTCCCGGGCTGTTCCGGTGCGTCGTAATAAGGCGACGGCACGTGCTCGCGGGCCATGATGGCTTCGATCGCCTTCACCTCGGCGGCGTGCCCGGCCGCGATGTTGTTTTTCTCGGCGGAGTCGGCGGAAAGATCGTAGAGCTCGAGCGGCGCCTTCGTGCCGGTGCGATATCCCTTCCATTTTCCCATCCGGACCGCCTGCTGGAACGGCGACGGTCCCTCGTAGATTTCCCAATACATCCACTCGTGCTTCGTGGTCTGCGGCTGGCCGAGCAGCGTCGGCAAGATCGATACGCCGTCGTTCCGCGGCGGCTTCGCGCCGACGAGCTCGGCGGCCGTCGCCATGAGATCGACATGCCCGGCGAGCAGATCGCTTTCGGTGTGCGGCGCGACCCGGCCCGGCCAACGCACAATCAGCGGCATCCGGATGCCGCCCTCGTACAGGTGTCGTTTCCAACCGCGCAGCCCCGCTGTCAACGCCCGCCAGCCTTTGAGCCACTTTCGCCCGTTTAGAAGTGATCCACCTCCGCACGAGCAAACGAGGGGATTATTTAGATTTGGTGCGCAGGGATCCTTTGGGTGAATCGGGAAGAGCGACGGCACCCGGGAAGAGGCCGGTGAGGCGCTTTTCCTTCATGCGATAGGAGTCGCCCTTGATGTTGATGACGGTGGCGCGATGCAGGAGTCGATCGAGCGCGGCGGAGGCCATGACGGCGTCACCGGCGAAGACATGGCCCCATTCGGAGAAGGCCTTGTTGGAGGTGATGATGGTGGCGGCCTGTTTTTCGTAACGGCTGCAGATGACCTGGAAGAGCAGCGAGGCTTGCTCGTGGTCGAGCCCCAGATAGCCGACCTCGTCAACGATGAGCAGCTTCGGGGTCGTCAGCATCTTCAGGTAGTGCGGCATGCGATTCTGCGCGAAGGCGGTCTTCATCCGCCGGGCCAACTCCAGAGCGGTGAGGAAAAGCAGCCGGTGGCCGCGTTCGGCACAGCCGAGCCCGAGGGCGATGGCGAGATGGGTCTTCCCCACACCCGGCGGACCTTGGAAGATCACATTCCTGCCTTCATCGAGGAATCGACCGGTGCCGAGCTCCTCGATGAGCGTACGGTCGATGGAGGGCTGGAAAGTGAAGTCAAAATCGCTGAGCCGTTTCATCCACGGCAAGCCGGAGAAGTGCAGGCTGGTCTCGACCACGCGTTGACGCCGGGCCGCGATCTCCGGCTCGAGCAAGCGGCCGAGGAAGTGCGAGTACGACCAGTGGCTGGCGGCGGCTTGTTGTGCGACCGAGTCGAGCTGGGTGTGCGCGGTGGCGGCGCCGATCTGCAGCAGGCCGTCCAGCGCGAGTTGTTCATAGTTGACGCTCATGAGGCCACCTCCGCGTAAACCGCAAGGGGCCGCACCTGCACCGTCTCGGTGAAGGTGATGTGACAGCCCTTCGGTGGTGGCGCGACCGCCGTGGGCACCGAACGCGCCCAGCGTTCGCGCACATGCGCCGGGGACTCGACGCGTTGTCCCGGACCTGAGGCGACCAGGTGCTCAGCCACGATGAGATCCTTGGCGCGGATGACGATGACGTTGTCGCCGGCGTCGACGGAGACGCGCGCGCCGACCCAGCGCACCGGCACCGAGTAGTCACTCTTGTCGTAACGCACCAAGGCTTCGACGCCCACGGTGCGCCTGATACAGTGGGCCACTTGGTAGGGATTGAGACCGGCGCAGGGCGTCAGCGTTTCCTCGATCAAACGGTCGCAAGGTCGCGCCTGCGTCGTGGCGTGTAGCCGGATATTGGCAACACTACCCAACCAGTGGCGGCCCTGGGCATTGAGATCATCGAGGCCACTGAAGGTGCGGCCGTTGAGGAAGCTGTCGCGCAGGTAGGAAACGCTGCGCTCGACCTTGCCTTTCGTTCTTGGCCGATACGGCCGGCAACGCTTGACCTCGAAGCCGTGGTGGCGCGTGAAGTCGAGGAAGCGCGCGTTGATCCGCTCCGGGCCGACGACGACCTGGCGCATGTTGTCGTAGAGGATGCGACGCGGCCAGCCGCCGAAGAAGGCGAAGGCGTTTTGATGACAGCGAATCAAGGTCGCCAGCGTCATCGACCGGGTGAACTCCACGTAGAGATAGCGCGAGTAGCCGAGCACCATGACGAACGCGTAAACGCGGATGCTCGTGCCATCCGGCTGGGGATAGCGACCGACCTCGGCCCAGTCGCACTGCGCCTGCTCGCCCGGCGCTGTCTCGAAGCGCACCGTGAGCGCCTGGTCGGTCCGACGCGTGGCCTTCAGCGTGTGCAGGAAGCGGCGCAGGATCTTCACCGAACCGGTGAAGCCCTGGGCCACGATCTCGGGCTGCAAGCGCACCGCGGAAAGGCCATGCGCCTGCCAGCGCTCGGTGAGATACGGCTTGTAGGCGTCGAGTTTGCTGGTGCGCACCCGCGTCGCCGACGACGGCGGCCGTTTCGCCTGCAGCAGCTTGCGGACAGTGTTGCGGGAGTGGCCGGTCAGCCGCGCGATCTCGCGCGCGGAATGGCCCTGTTTGTGGAGAAAACGAATGTTCATGAACTGATCCAAGTTGAGCATGGGGGCCGCCGGTTAGGTGGAACCGGAGGCAATCATGCCGAAGAAGTGAAACCAACCTGATGCCAGGCGGGGGATTTCCTAACGGTGGACGAACCCCGAGCCGGTCTGCGCTGCGCAGCCCAGCTCGGGGCTCGTCCACCGCCCTTCCTCCGCCACTACTCCAACTGGAGGTGGATCACTTCCCAACGAGCGTTAGTGGATCAGTTTTACGCGGGCGTTGATACGCTTCGAGGGCACCCGCGAACCGTTGCACAGCGAGCAGCCGCAGCAGGCGCAGGTGGCGCGAGTCGAGGCGACGGGACGGTTCAGCGGGTGGGGCGCGGAGCACAAGCTGATGCTCGCCGCCAGCCACACATTCAGCAGTTACTGGCGGGAGGAACGCGCACTTGCCCTGGCCGCGCGCAATGCGCTGCCGGCCAATCTGCGCGTGTTCAACCCGGCGGCGCCGGACTTTTCCCGTGTGCCGTACCGCCCCGAGAGCTACAACCGCATCCTCACCGACCGCCGCGAGCTCACGCAGTACACCGCGCTCGAGCTGAGCGAGCGCGCCGGTCTCGCGGAGGGGCGCACGGTGCTCACCGCCGGGCTGCGGCAGGACATCGTCGGGCTGCAATTGCACGACCGCCGCGCCGGCCTGCCCGCGGCCCAGGCCCACGTGGCGGACGGCGTGGGGCAGCTGACCTATCATCTCGCCGCGAACTACCAGGCGCTGCCCGGGCGGCTGCTGGGGTTTGTCACGACCAGCACGGCCTTCAACCCGTCGACCCGGGTCGATCTGCGCACGGGCCGTATCCAAGGCAATGAGACAACGCGCGGGTCCGAGGCGGGCGTGAAGCTGCGCGTGGCGGCAAGGCAGCTGGAGGGCACGGCCGCGATCTTCCGCTTCGTCAACGCCGACATCTCGCGCCGCAATCCATTGTACGGTGACCCGGTGGCCGATGGGAATCACACGCAGCCGCAGCTCGTCGCCGCCGGCGCCGAGCGGTACACCGGGGGCAAGCTCGAAGGCAGCTGGCGGCCGCTGCCGCCGCTCGCGGTCTCGCTCCGCCTGACGTATGTCCGGGCCATTACCACCGCCTCGCCGGACTTGCCGGATGAAGTCGGGCGCCAGCTCACGCGGTTTCCGCCCGGCAACGCCACGCTCGCGGCGAGCTACGGTTTCGGCGCCGGCCGGCTGCAGGGGCTCTCGCTCAGCGCGAGTTGGGTCTACATCTCGGACTTCGTCGCGAGCTACGCGGATCGCCAGCGCTTCCGGCTCGATTATCCCGGTTATGCCACGACGAACTTCGGCGCGAGTTACTCGAAACGTCGCGGTCGGTACACGCACGGGTTCGGCCTGTCGGTGCGCAACGTATTCGACGCGGATCTGCTGCAGAAACTCGCGCGCGTCGGCGCGGAGCGGGAATTCACCGGCAACTATCGCCTGCTGTGGTGAACTACCGGCGGACCGGCAGGCGCCGCGTCATTTCCTGACGACGAGCGTGCCCTTCATGCCGGTGAGGCAGTGCGCGGGAAAACTGCAGAGGAACGGATATTCGCCCGGCTCGCTGGGCGCCCGGAAGGTGACTTCGCCCGTTTCCCCCGGCCCGAGCAGCGCGACGTACGCGACGATCTTGTCCTTCAGCTTCGCCGGGATGTAGCCGCTGGCGGCCTCCGGCGCCGCGGCCGTCGCGAACGCCACCGGATCGGAGCCTTTCGCGAGGAGAACCCAGTTGTGCCCCATCACTTCCTTCGGCAGCGAACTCGCGTTCGTGAAGACGACCTTCAGCGCCTCGCCGGGCGCGGCGGAGATGCTCGTGACATCGAACTTCATCGCATTCTCGACGCCGGCCCGGACTTTGACCACGCGAGGGGCCGGGCCATCGGCGCCGACAACCGAGCCGGCGAGCATGGCGGCCGCCACGACGCAAAAGAGGGCGAACGGGGATTTCATGGGGTCGCGATCAGAGCTTCAGCTGAAACATCACGCCATACCAGTTCACGGTGTAACTCTGCGGTCCGCCATCGAGCAGCACGGCGGTCGGCAACGCCCCGGCGCCGTTGTTGCCCAGCACGACCTGGGTGGCGGCGAGGTTGCGGTAATGCCAGTCGCGGATCGTTTCATTCTGGAACCGGTACACGAAGCGCGCGGCGAGCCGCTGGGTCAGCGGAACGCGCAGGCTGGCGTCGACGTAGTTCGAATCGAGCGCGAGATCCGGGAAGCGCATGCCGGCAAACGGCGCGTTGGCGGCATTGATCGCGCCGCCCACCGTATAGTCGTAGCTGATGCGCGTGCGGCCCATGGTGTAGGCGTAGTCGACGTTGAGCGTCACCTTGCCGAAGTCCTGCTTCAGGCCGGCACCGAGCACATGGTTGCGGTCGCGGCTGCGGGCCGTCCAGGCGTTGAGCAACGGGAAGACCGGGCCGCCGGGAGCCGACCCAATCTCGACCGCATTGGCCGCCGTGATGATGCCGAACGCGCTCGGCTGGCCGATCACGACGTTGCCGTTGCCCGACGCGATCGAGGCCTGGCGAATCCGGCCGTCCTGGTACGAGTAGAAGCCATAGAGGGTCCGCTGCGGCGACGGCTGGTAGTTCAGATCGACGTTGGCGGAGCGCTGGAGGTCGCGGGCGAGCCCGGAGGGCGAATTGGGATAATCGGACTCCTTCACCTGGCCGGAAAGGCCGACGTCGAGGTTGTTCCGCACCATCGTGTCGAGGCGGAGGTTGCCGACATGCTGATCGCGGTCGGCGAGTTCGAGCGAGCGGTAGCCGCTGTTCATCCGGATCCAGCTCGTGACGTTCGTGCCGGCGGTATTCGGGATCGGCACGAGCCCCGGGGTGAAAAACTCGTCGAAATGCGAGGGCACATACTCGCTGCCGCGCCGCCGGCCGAATTCATACGAGGCGCGGAGCGTCGAGACGCCGATGCCGCGGTTCACGTAGCCCAGCTTGTACCGATCCTCCCAGGTGCGGTCGCGCTCGCGGTAGGTGCGGTCAATCCGCTCGCGTTCCCACGAGGCGTTGACCGAGGCCACCTTGGTCAGGCGGTAGTCGGTCGTGGCGCCGAAGCGGTACTGGGTTGACGAATACGGCTTGCTCTTGATCGGAATGTTTCCCGCGGGGTTCGCGTTGGTGCCGAACAGAATAGACTGGCCGCTGCCATCGTTCAGCGGCCGGCCCCACACGCCCGTGATGCCATCGAGGGTCAGCCCGCGCGACTGGTTGCCCGCGGTCGTGTTGTCGACGTCGACGTAGGTCGCGTTGGGATTAACCGAGAGGAACGGGTCGGTGTTGTTGTCGGTGTCGTAGTACCGGCCTTTGAGCTTCACGTTGAGCTCCTCCGTCGGGTTGGCGGAAAACGTCAGGTCGGCGAGCCGCGTGTCGATCACCGCGTCCGTCGAGCGGCGGCTCAAAGCGGTGACCGAGTCCCAGTTGCCGCCCGCCAGCAGCGTCACGTTGGCCTGGGTGACGTTCGGCGTGATCATGTAGGGAACCAGCGAATCGTCCTGCCGCCACCTGCCGCCGGAAACCACCGCGGTCAGGTAGCTCTTGTGGAACTCGGGGAAGCGCCGGGTGTATTCCGCCCGCGCGTTGTACGCGACATTGCTCGGCGAGAGGTCGAACCGCGCCTGCGTGAAGGCGCCGGCGGCGGGCACGGTCGCGGTGCCGTTGGCGGGCGCAATGCGGTAAGGTTCCTGGAAGGTGAGCGTGTCGATCTTGTTGTCGAAGATCGAGGCGGACAGCCGGAGGTTCAGCGCATTCAAGCCGTCGGCGTACTGCATGCCACCGAGAATTTCCTGCGTGTCGTAGTCGATGGGCTCGGGGATTTCGATCGGTGCCGTGCCGCCGCTGTTGCCCCACACGGCACCCAGCGGCCGCGCGCCCTTTCGTTTCTCATACGAATAGCTCACGTAGCCCTTCCACGCCTGGCTGAAATCCGCGTCGACGCGCACGCCGGTCTTTTTTCGCGTCAGCGCGATCGGACCGGAGTGGGCGCTGGCCGCCGCCGTCACCGCCGCGTTGTCCGCCGCCGTGGAAGCGGTGCCGCCGGGCGTGAGCCCGGGCAGCAGCGTCAGCGCGCCGGTGCTCACGCCGTCCCAGATCGAATGATACCGGTTGGTGAAGACGTGCGGGATCTCGCTGAAGAACAGCTTCACCTTCCACGCGTTCACGCGGCCGAATTGCAGCCCGTAATACTGATCATGGCGGCCGGCGGCGCCGCCGGTGAGGTCGAGCGTGTAGCCGCCCTCCGGTTTGCGCATCTGAAAACTGAAATTGTTCAGGTAAGCGTCGTTCTCGACATCCTGATACGTGCGGAACCGCGCGCTCTGCTCGTCGGCGTCGCCGCCGATGTAGCCGAACTCGATCTGGCCGGTGTATTCCCAGCCGCTGGCCGCCTTCGTCAGGGTGGAAGGCGCGAACGGCAGCCGGAACATCTGACCCGTGGGCGTGTGCTTGGCCGCCTTCCAATCCGGGTCCTGCGGTTCGTAACGATTCGCCGTGGGGTTCATCGCATTGCCGAGCACCGTGCCGGTGCCGGTCGCCGTGTCGGCGAGCGGACCGGCGAACGCGGGCGCGATCAGCGCGACACCGAGCAGAGCCACGACTGGCCGGCGGGGGAGGAGAGTGGTCGTTGTCATCGCTGGAACCGGGCGCCCGCCGGATGATTGCTGCCGTGGATTTGGGAGTGGCAATTCTGGCACGAACGGCCGAGCACGCGGGTGCTGGGCGCCGCGCCGCCGCCGAGGACGTTGCCGGCGTTATAGAGCGTCGATTGGTGGCCCGGATTGCCGTGGCACTGCTGGCAGGAGAAAGGCCGCGCGACCGTGAGCAATTTGTCGTGATTTGAGCCGTGCGGATTGTGGCAGTTCAGGCAGCTGTCGCGCACGGGCGCGTGTTCCCACAGGAACGGTCCGCGCTTCTCGGTGTGGCAGTTGTAGCAAAGCTCGTTGATCGAATCCGCCTTCAGCAGGGCCTTGGTCGGCGAGCCGTGCGGATTGTGGCAGTCGGCGCACGAGACCTTGCCCTCGGGCAGCGGCATGTGCGAGCGCTTCGCGAACTCGCCGCGCTGCTGCTGGTGGCAGGTGTAGCACGTCTCGTTGATCGAAGGTTTCTTCAGCAGGCCGGTGGCGGAAACCTTCGCCATCGGGTTGTGGCAGTCGCTGCAGCTCAGCTGCTGGTTCGCGTGCGTCGATCCCTGCCAGAACATCTGCGGCCCACCCTGGTGGCACGCGAGGCACATGCCGGTCTGCGTCGCCACGGGCGTGCCCCACTCTTTCGTGAAGCCGACCAGCGCGCCGTGGTTGGCGGGGCTCGCGGGATCCTTGATGTGGTTCGAGCCGGGACCATGGCACGCCTCGCAGGACCGCGACTGCAACTCGTTCTTCGGGTTCAGCCGGAACGCCGCGGCATGCCGCGTGTGCATGAACTGGTTGTTCTGCGGGGCGTGACAGGCGATGCAGACCGCCTCGCCGACATAGGTCGCGCCGCCGTTGTCACCGGTCATCGCCGGCGCGGGTGGGGGTCGCGTGCTGACGGCGGCCACGACGGCGACCGTCGCGTAAACGCCAAGGGCAAGGCCGACGCGCAACCGGGTGAAGTATCGAGGGCGGGGATTGGCCGGGGAACTGATCTCGCGCATGGGGATAGGAGGAACGAGAGCGGCGCAGGGCGCCGCCACGCTGCGAGAAAAGAATTCGGGCGTCCCGAATCGCGAAACACTAACGGTAACAAGGCTGTTACATCGCGGCGACCGTCACTCGCAAACCGCCAAAACACGGAGTCAATCGGCGGCATGACTTCCGCCGTCCGCGCTCGATGAATATCCGACGACGGCGTCAGGTGCTCAACCGAATCACGGATGCGGACGGTGCATGGACATCGTCGGCCTGAAGCGCTGGCAAACCATCGAAGCGCGCTCCGGCGGCGATGGGCCATGAGCGCCGGGGAGCCGAGGTCTCAACCGCTGCTCAGACCAGACCCGGCACGGTCCGCCGCACGATCTATTTCTCTTTCGAGTACGGCACGCCGACGGCGAGCGGCGGATTCGCTTTGCCGACGAAGCCTGCGAGCAGCAGGACCGTCAGCACGTACGGCAGCGCCAGGATGAACTGCACGGGAATCTCGCCGACCAGCGGCAAGGCGACGCCCTGCAGGCGCGCGGCGAGGGCATCGGCGAAGGCGAAGAGCAGGCACGCGCCGAGCGTCGGGTACGGCCGCCATTTGCCAAAGATCAGCGCGGCGAGCGCGAGGTAGCCTTTGCCCGCCGTCATGTCGCGCTGGAATCCCGAACTCGCGGCAGTGGAAAGAAACGTGCCGGCCACGCCGCACAGCACGCCGGAAATGACGACGGCGGCGTAGCGCAGCCGGTTGACCGAAATGCCCGCGGTATCGATCGCCTGCGGATTCTCGCCGACCGCGCGCAGCCGCAGCCCGAAGCGCGTGCGGTAGAGGACCCACGCGCTGAGCGGCACCAGCACCGCGGCGACATACACGATGATGTTGTGGCCGCTCACTAATTCCGCGTAGAGCAGCCCGGGGAACGGATGCTCGCGCGCGAAGTTCGACCATGGCCACGGGAGGCCGACGAAACGCAGTCCGGGCGCGTCGAGCGACGGAGTTTGTCCGCCTTGATTGAACCACGCGAGGCCGAGCGTCGGCGCGAGGCCGACGACCATGATCGTCACCGCGAGACCGGCGACGACCTGGTTGCCGCGCAGCGTGATGCACGCGAAACCAATCAGCAGCGAAAGCGCCACGCCGGTGGCGATGCCGGCGCCGAGCCCGAGCCAGGCCGAGCCGGCCACTGCGGAAACGGCGGCCGAGGCGAAGGCGGCGCCGAGCATCTTCCCCTCCAGGCCGAGATCGATCACGCCGGCGCGCTCGGAAAACATCGCGCCGAGCGCAGCGAGCAGCAGCGGCGTGCCGACGCGAATCGTCGCCGCCAGCAGCAGGATGAACAGCGTATAAGTTTCCATGTTACTCCGCCGGCGCGGTCCGCGCGAACCGGGCCCACGCGCGGGTGAGCGGCGCGCGCAGCAGATTCTCCATCGCGCCGCAGAACAGGATGACGAGGCCCTGGATCACGACGACCATGTCGCGGTTGATCTTGGGCAAATCGAACGCGAGCTGCGAACCGCCCTGGTACAGCGCGCCAAAAAGCAGGGCGGCCGCGACGATGCCGACGGGATGATTGCGACCCATCAACGACACGGCGATGCCGACAAAACCGGCGCCGCCCGGGAAGTCGATGATCAGCCGGTGCTGGGCGCCGAGCAGTTCGTTCAGGCCGAGGCCGCCGGCCAGCGCGCCGGACAGCAGCATCGAGCCGATGATGATCCGCGGTGGCGCGATGCCGGCATAAACCGCGGCGGCCGGATTCTGCCCGGTGACGCGAAACGCGTAGCCCCAGCGTGTGTGCCACACGAAAATCCACACGAGGAGCGCCGCGATCAGCGACAGCACGAACGCGAAATTGAAGGGCGTCGGCGCGAAGGTGAGGCCGACTTTCGCCAGCACTGCGTGCATCGCCGGCATGAACGCGTGCGCGCCGAACTCCCGCGTTTCCGGCGACTGCTGGCCCGGCTTGATCAGGACGTTGACCAGCAGGTAGGTCATCAACGCCGAGGCGATGAAGTTGAACATGATCGTGGTGATCACGATGTGGCTGCCGCGACGCGCCTGCAGCCACGCCGGCACGAACGCCCAGGCCGCGCCGAACCCCGCGCCGGCCAGTATCGCCAAGGGCACTACGACCCAGCGCGAAGCGTCGCCGAGCCAAAGCGCCGCCAGGCCCATCCCGAGTCCGCCAATGTAGGCCTGCCCCTCGGCGCCAATGTTGAACATGCCGGCGTGGTACGCGATCGCCACCGCCAGGCCGGTGAAGATGAAATTCGTCGCGTAATACAAGGTGTAGCCGATCGCGTCCTGCGAGCCCGCCGCGCCGGCGACGAGCAGCCGCAAGGCCTGCCACGGATTTTCGCCGAGCAGCCTCACGATGCCCCCGGCCAGCACGAACGCCACCACGAGGTTGATCAGCGGCAGCAGGGCGAACTCGGCCCAGCGCGGAAGTTTGCCGGCGGCCGTCATGCGTCCGCCTCGCGTTTCACGCCGGCCATCATCAAGCCGAGCCGCTCCTCCGTGGCCTCGGCGCGCGGCACCTCGCCGATGATCTCGCCAGCGTGCATGACCAGAATGCGATCGGCGAGCGCGAGGATTTCCTCGAGCTCGACCGACACCACGAGCAGCGCCTTGCCGGCGTCGCGCAGCGCGATCAGCCGCCGGTGAATGAACTCGATCGCGCCGATGTCGACGCCCCGGGTCGGCTGACCGACCAGCAGCACCTCGGGCGCGGACTCGATTTCCCGCGCGAGCACGAGCTTCTGCTGGTTGCCGCCGGAGAACGCCGTGATCCGCAGCCGCGGCGACGGCGGCCGCACATCGTGCTCCGCCATCATCTTCTCGCATTCGGCGCGAATCGCGCGGTGGTGCAGCAGCGCGCCACGACGGTAGGACGGCCGATCCTGGTAGCCGAGGATGACATTGTCCTCCGCGCTGAAACTCGCGACGACGCCCATCCGCAGTCGATCTTCGGGCACGTGGGCCAGCCCGAGTTTCCGGCGGGCGCGGGGATCGAGCCGCTCCGCGATGAGGTCACGGCCGCCCAGCAGAATCGCGCCGCTCGTCGGCGCGCGAATGCCCGCCAGCGTTTCGAGCAGCTCCGACTGGCCGTTGCCCGACACGCCGGCCACGCCGACGATTTCCCCGGCGCAAACGTCGAAGCTCGCCTGCTTCACGCGCGCCACGCCGAAGCGGTCGCGAACTTCGAGCGCCCGGACCGAAAGCAGCGGCTCGCGGGGCTGCGCCGGCGCTTTCTCCACGCGGAGGAGGACCGGCCGGCCGACCATTTTTTCGGCGAGCTCGCGCGGCGAGGTTTCCACCGTCGCGAGATTCGCGACGACGGCGCCCTGGCGCATCACCGTCACGCGATCGGTGACCGCCATGATTTCGCGCAGCTTGTGCGTGACCAGAATGACGGATTTCCCCTCGTCGCGCAGTCGCCGGAGCATGGCGAAGAGCGCGTCGGCTTCTTGCGGCGTGAGTACGGCCGTGGGTTCGTCGAGAACAAGAATGTCCGCGCGGCGGTAGAGCGCCTTGAGAATTTCGATCCGCTGCTGCAACCCGACCGGAAGATCGGCCACCGTCTCGTCGAGCGGCACCTCGAGCGCGTAATCGCGGGCGAGCTGCGCCAGTTCGGTCCGGGCGCGCGCGAGTCCCGCCGCGAGCAGCGCGCCGCCCTCGACGCCGAGGATCACGTTCTCCAGCACGGTGAAGTTCTCCACCAGCATGAAGTGCTGGTGCACCATGCCGATGCCCGCGGCGATGGCGTCGTGGGGCGCGTGGAGGTTGGTCGCGCGGCCGTTGACCAGGACCTCGCCGGCGTCCGCGCGATGAAAACCGTAGACGATGTTCATCAGCGTCGATTTGCCGGCGCCGTTCTCGCCGATTAGCCCGTGCACGCTGCCGCGCGCGACCGACAGGTTCACCGCGCGATTCGCGTGGACGCTGCCGAACCGCTTGTCGATCCCGCGCAGTTCCAGCGCGGGAATCTCTGCAAGGGCGGGCGCTGGGGTTCCCGGAGGCACGGAGTTTTCGCGCGTCTGGCTGCGGCGTGTGGTCTCTGGTCTCTGGTCCCTGGTCTCCGCTCTTTGGTCCGAGGCAAAGCCTCGCTAGCCCTTGTACTCCGAAACCTTGATTTTCCCGCTTATGATGTCGGCCTTCGCCTGGTCGAGCCGCCGCTTCATTTCCGGCGTGAGGATCGTGCGATTGTGCTCGTCAAAAGAGTAATCGACGCCGTGCTCCGCGAGGCCGAGCACGACGCTCCCGGGCTTCCACGTGCCGTTCTTGTCCGCCATGAACGCCTGGTATACGGCGGTGTCGACGCGCTTCACGGCCGAAGTCAGCACGCTGCCGGGGTGAAGGTAATCCTGGTTGCTGTCGCAGCCGATGCTGAGTTTGCCGGCGTCGGCGGCGGCCTGCATGACGCCGTTGCCGGTGGCGCCGGCGGCGTGGAACACGACATCGGCGCCGCGGCCGAACTGGCTGCGGGCCAGTTCCGCGCCTTTCGTCGGATCCGACCACGCGGCGGGCGTGGTGCCGGTCATGTTCTGAAACACCTCGATTTTCGGATTCACGTAACGCGCACCCTCGACGTACCCAAGCGCGAATTTGCGGATCAGCGGGATATCCATGCCGCCGACGAAACCGATCTTGCCGCTCTTCGAGGCCATCGCCGCCGCCATGCCGCAGAGGAAGGACGACTCCTGCTCGCGAAAATTCACCGACTGGACGTTCGGCCGGCTCACCATGCCGTCGATGATGGTGAACTTCACCTTCGGGAATTGCTGCGCGACCTTCTCGACGGCGGTCGCCTGCGTGAAGCCGATCGCGACGACGATGGTGGCGCCACGGCGGACCATTTGCAGCATCGACTGCTCGCGCTGCGCGGCATTGACGATTTCGAATTCGCGCGGCGCGACGCCCGTTTCCTTTTTGAAGCGCTCCGCGCCGTCGCTGGCGGCCTGGTTGAACGACCGATCGTGTTTTCCGCCGAAGTCGTAGACGATCGCCGGCGAGAAATCCGCCGCGTGGAGCGCGACGCCCATCACGCACACGAGCGCCGCGAAACTGGTTTTCAAGGGAGGAGGGAACATGGCGAACATTGATCCGGTCGCGCACCAGCCGCAGGTGGCCGGGGACCGTTGGCAGTCTTGATGACGACGATCGCCGCCGGGGGAAAGCGGCTTTTTACCTCGACGATGCCGCCACTCCGGCGTCGCCGACCGGCGCCGGGGCGAGTCGCGGCACCAGCACGTGAATCACCAGCAGCGCGAAGAGGTACGTGGACGCGGCCAGGATCCAGAGCACATCGTACTTGCCGGTGCGTTGCAGGACCTCGCCGACGACGAGCGACAGCACCATTCCGCCGACGGCGCCGGACATTCCGCCGATCCCCACGACCGACCCCACGGCCCGGCGGGGAAACATGTCCGACGTCAACGTGAAGAGGTTCGCCGACCAGCCTTGGTGGGCGGCGGCGGCGAGCCCGACGAGACAAACGGCGACCCACATGTTGCCCGCATGCGTGGCAAAGACGATGGGCACGACGCAGGCCGCGCAGATGAACATCGCCAGCTTGCGCGCCTTGTTCGGCGTCCAGCCCCGCGCCAGCAGTCGCGACGAAATCCATCCGCCGCCAATGCTGCCCACATCGGCCATCAAATAGATCACGACGAGCGGCAACCCGATGGACTTCAGATCGAGCGAGTACTGGCGGCTGAGAAAATCGGGGATCCAAAACAGGTACAGCCACCAGATCGGATCGGTCAGGAACTTGCCGAGCGCGAACGCCCAGGTTTGCCGATACTGCAGCAACCGGCGCCATTTGATGGTGACAGCCTCGTCCGCCGGATCGCTGCGAATATGATCCAGTTCCGCCGAGTTGACCCGCGGGTGCACATCGGGCGCTCGGTAGGCGTGCCACCACCAGGCAACCCAGAAAAATCCGAGCGCGCCCGTCGCGATGAACGCCCAGCCCCACCCCCAATGGATCGTTATCCACGGGACGACGAGGGGTGTCACCAGTGCACCGACGTTGGTGCCGGAGTTGAAAATACCCGTGGCGAGGGCGCGTTCCTTTTTCGGAAACCATTCCGCGACGGTCTTGATCGCCGCCGGAAAATTTCCGGCTTCACCAAGCCCGAGCAGGAACCGCATCAGGGCGAATCCCGCCGCCGCGCCCGAGAGCGTGATGAACGCAAAGCCGAGTTTCTCGTGGATGACGATGGCCGGCAGAGTGAAGCCGGGGAGCCGGTGCGCAATGGCATGCCCGGCCGCGGCCGCGCTCCATAGCGCCACGAAGAGCATGAAGCCCAGCCGCAGGCCGATCCGATCGATGATCCGACCGGCGATCAACATTCCGATCGCGTAGGCGAGCTGAAAGCTGAACACGATCCCGGCATAAATCCGCTCGTCCGCCCACCCGAATTCCTGGGTGAGCGTGGGCTTCAGGATGCCGATGACCTGGCGATCCGCATAATTAATCGTGGCGGCGAAGAGCAGGAGGGCGCAGATCAGCCATCGATAATGACTGCGCGGGGGCGCGGGGGTGGCTGGGTTGGACACGAGAAAACGCGGGAGCCCGCAGCTTTCCGGCGAGGGGCGGAACGTGTCAATGCCGATGGCGGCTAGGAGTTCTCGCAGGCGCATCTCACTTTCTTGCAGCGGAGGAAGCTGCGGCGCACCGCTGGCTGTAGGTTGTGCGCTTGCCGCGCAGCATGGCGCGACGAGCGCGCCACCTACAGATGGGCGGCGCGTCGCGGGGGACGGTGGACGGCGACCTCCGGGCGCCGTTGGCGAAGAACCCGGCCGAAAGTCGCGTTCCACCTCGACCCGGCCGCCAACTTGGAGCTGCGCTCCTCCTAACAAATCGCGTGCTCGTTCGTCGTAACATGCCCGCCGTCGTTCTCGTCTCGGAAGCCACCGTCGCGATAATCCAAACCTTCGCGTGCCGCCCGGCATCAATATTGTCCTGCCACTCCCTCGGCTCCGCAGCCGATCGTTTGCCATTCTACCTCTGCAACTTTGCCGAAACCTTTGACCCGGCCGTGGGTTTCATGGAAACCTGCTGGTTGCCACTCAGCTCAGCCTTCCTCAACGGCCACCGGGCCGACCGCCGCAATTCTCGTGACGTCATTCCGAATCTTCTCGCGCGCCTTCGGCCTGACCGTGGCGCTGTCCGTCGTCGTTGTCGCAATGGTCGCGGGCTGCAACCGCGAGTCGCCGCCGGCCACCGCGAATGCCGCTGGAGCCGCCAAAATGGATGCGGCGCCGGCCGCGACCCCAGCGAAGCCAGGAGCAATCACGGCCAACACGGCGACGGCGAACACCGTCACCGCCAACGCCGCCAGTGCCGCGACGGCGCGGAAGGCGGCCGAAGCGGACAAGGATCGCGCGCGGCAGGTCGCGGCGGAACAGGTGCCGGTCGAGACGGCGGTCGTCACGCGCGGCCCGATCGCGGCGTTTCTCTCCTTCAACTCGACCTTGGAGACCGAGGCGACGGTCGACATCTACCCGCAGACGGCCGGCCAGGTGGAAGAGCTTTTCGTGGAGGAAGGCCGGGTGGTGAAGGACGGCGATCCGCTGCTGAAAATCGAAGACCGCGAGTTGCGCGTCGACGTGGAGGACGCGACGACGAACTACGAGCACCTCGCGAAGAATTTCGCCCGCAATGACGACCTTTTTAAGCGCAATCTGATCAACAAGCAGGAGTACGAGGATCAGCGGTTCCAGCTCGAACAGTCGCGGCTGCGGCTGGAGCGTGCGAAGATTCGGCTGTCGTATGCGACCGTGCGGGCGCCTTTCGCCGGCGTGATTTCGGCGCGCGAAACGCAAATCGGCGCGCGGGTCGGCACGGGGACGAAGGTGTTTTCGCTCGTGAAACTCGATGACATCGTCGCCCGCGTCTACGTGCCCGGCCGCTATCTCGCCGTCGTGGCGGAGAACCAGGCGGCGGTGGTCACCTCCGAGTTCTTGCCGGACCGCAGCTTCAAGGGCTGGGTGAAGCGGATCAGCCCCGTGATCGATCCGAAGAGCGGGACCTTCAAGGTCACCGTCGGCGTGCGCGGCGAGAAGCCGGCCGAGTTGCCGCCGGGGTTGTTCGTCGCGATCCGCGTCATCACCGACACGCGCGATTCCGCCGTGCTCATTCCGAAACGGGCCGTTGTCTACGAGGGCGGCGAACGCTACGTGTTCATTGCGGCGAAGGATCGCGCCAACAAAAGGAAATTGGTCGGAGGTTTCGAAGATCCGCAGAACGTCGAGGCGCTGTCGGGGATTCAGGTGGGCGAGCAAGTGATTGTGCTGGGGCACAGCGGACTGAAGGACGGTGCACCGGTTCGCGCGGTCAACGCCCTCACGCCGATCCCACAGGCGCCGCCGGCCATCGCGCCGAAAGCCGCCGAAACGACGAGCCCGGCCCCCAACGCGGCGCCGCCCAAGGCCGAAAAGTCGTGATCCGTCCGAATCCGAACGCACGGACATGAGCCTGCGCCCCCGCTTCCGCGTTGACGACTCGCATTACGCGGTCGTCGTCCGGCGGCCGGTTGCGATCCTGATGGTGACGATTGCCGTCGCGGTTTTTGGCGCGGTTTCATATCAGCGGCTCGCGCTCACGCTCATGCCCGACATGAGCTACCCCTCCTTGACCGTGCGCACGACCTACCCCGGCACGGCGCCCGAAGAAATGGAGAACGTCATTTCACGGCCGCTCGAGCAGCAGCTGGGGATCATCCCCAAGCTCGTTTCGATCAGCTCGATTTCCAAGGCCGGCCAGTCCGACGTCATGCTCGAGTTCCAATGGAAGACCGACATGGACGTCGTCGCCCAGGAAGTGCGCGAGAAGATCGATCGCATTCGCCTGCCCGATGGAGCGCAGCGCCCCTTGCTCCTCCACTACGATCCGTCGCTCGATCCCATTCTGCGCGTCGGTCTTGCGGGTCCGGCATCGCTTTACGAGCTGCGCCACCTCGCCGAGCACGAGGTCAAGCGCCGGCTGGAGGCGCTGCCCGGCGTAGCGGCGATTCAAGTACGCGGCGGACTGGAGGAGCAGTTCCTCGTCGCGCTCGACGAGGCGAAGCTCTCCACGCTGAAACTCGACATCACCCAGATTGGCCAGCGGCTGCAGGCGGGCAACGTCAACATGCCCGGCGGCAACCTGCGCGAGGGGCAGACCGAATACGTGATTCGCACGCTGAACGAATTCCGCTCCATCGAGGAAATCGGCGCGCTGATCGTTTCGCGGAGCAACAACAGCGTCGACATCCGGCTGCGCGACATCGCGACCGTCACGCGCTTCCACAAGGACCGCGAGATCATCACCCGGGTCAATGGCCAGGAGAGCGTCGAGCTCGATATTTTCAAGGAAGGCGACGCCAACGTGCTCAGCGTCGCCGCCGCGGTGAAGGACGCAATCTTCGGCACGACCGAGCAGCAGGCCTACGTCGCCAAGCTGAACGCGAAACCGGCCGCGGCACCGCCGGTGGCGGACAAGAAGGCAGCGCCTGCTCCGGACAAATCAAAGCCGCCGCCATCACCCGCCGATGCGCGAAAAGCGGCGATGGCCGAAATGGAGCGCGCGCGCGCCGCGGCTCAGGA
>Ga0082335_1003124_pt1 | contig 28258 bp, 23 predicted proteins | sample Subgrocontami58m_FD_72375 | JGI IMG/M metagenome (GOLD analysis project Ga0082335, IMG submission 72375) | Subsurface groundwater microbial communities from S. Glens Falls, New York, USA - GMW37 contaminated, 5.8 m (SPADES assembly) (version 2) ...
CCCCATGCGACAAAACTATTTGTCAACTGGTTCTTAAGCCAGGAGGGAAACGCTGTTTACGCGCCCGCCCATGGCTATCCGCCCACCCGGATCGACGTATCCACGGAAAGTTTCGTGCCGGCTTTGATTCCGGGGCCAAACGACATCGTGCCGACGGAAGAGTACATGCTAAAAAAAGGGGAACTCATGAAGAACGCCGCGCGAATCTTCGGAACTCTGAGAAAGTGAGCGGTTACCAGCTAATGAGGAGAAACAATCGGGTATTCCTTTTTTGGTTTTATGCGATGGCAATAATTGCGAGCACACCAATTGATGCTCGACCACGAAAGGAGAAAACGGCATGTCCATCTTCAAAATAGCCACCTTTAACGTCAATTCCTTGCGTTCGCGTCTGCCCGTGGTCATCCCGTGGCTGCAAAAAAACCGCCCCGACGTCCTTTGCCTGCAGGAAACCAAAGTAGCGGACGACAAATTCCCCCGGGGAGAGTTGGAAAGTGCGGGCTACCATGTCGTCTACCGGGGCAGCAAACAATACAACGGCGTGGCGATCGCCTCCCTGAAAGTTCCGGATAAGGTTTCCTATGGTTTGGACGACGGCGGACCACCGGACGGAGATCGCCTGATCTGTTGCGTTTTTGCCGATCTCACTTTGCTGAACACCTATGTGCCGCAGGGGCGGAGCAAGGAAAGTCCCGAGTTTAGCTATAAGCTGGAATGGTTCCGGCGTCTCCGGGCCTTCCTGGAAAGGGCTGGTTCACCGGCCGGCCGGCTTATCTGGTGCGGTGATTTGAACGTGGCGCCGGAAAGGATCGACGTCCATGACCCTAAAAGACTTCTGGGCCATGTCTGTTTCAACCCCGAGGTCTGGGAGGCCTTTGCGGCGGTTAAGGAATGGGGGCTGATCGATGTCTTTCGAAAACACCACCCCGGCGAAGCCGGTCAATACACATTTTTTGACTACCGGGTTGCCGGTTCAGTGACGAGAGGAATGGGGTGGCGCGTCGATCATATCCTGGCCACGGCGCCACTGGCGGAAAGATCCCGGGCCTGCAACATCGACATGCAACCGCGGCTGGGGGAAAAACCTTCCGACCATACGGTAGTTATCGCGGAATTCGACCTTTCATGATTTGCCGGGATGATTCATGAATAGAGACCTTTGCAAAATGCCCCAACTTTGTCATTCCCGCAAAAGCGGGAATCCAGGAGATCATGAAAAGACTGGATTCCCGCCTACGCGGGAATGACGACTTAGGCCAGATGCGGAGAAATGCAAAGGTCTCGAATAGTCCCGGCTGCGACAAGCAAAAAACCGAAATGCAGGTAGAAGGCTTCCCCACCTATAGGGGGCTGACGAATATTTCTTTTGCCATATTGCTGTCAATGGCAAATTCCGAATAGCCGACCCGGAAAATATAAGAAGGAAAGGCCTGGAGAAGGCGAATGCGATTGCCCGGCAGCACCCCCATCGCCACGAGTTTCCGCATTTTATTGTCGTCCTCCGTCTGGATGTAAGCAATAACCCCTTCTTTGCCCGCCTTGAGTTCCGTAAGCGGCAAGACACCCAGATCCCCGCTGTGTTTTGCCTCCTGGCAGCAGTCGCCGGGAGGGATGGGCTTCCCATGGGGGCAGGTAACCGGGTGATTCAAGATCGTGCAAACCTTGGTATCCACCCCCTCCTTCAGCAGATGCTCAAATTGACAGGCTTTGCTGTCGCCGCTCTCCCCTTTGATATTGAGCACATCCATCATCAGTCGCTCCGCCAGCCGGTGGCGGCGGATGGTATTGCTTCCCTCCTTTTTTCCCTCGGGCCGGAAATAGACGCGGCCTGCTTTGACCTCGATCATGGCCAGAGACTTGAGTTCTTCATAGGCGGGATCGTCAGGCGAAACACCGATCTTTTCCATCTCGGCAAAGACCTGCCCCTCCTCTTCCACGGCAATCCACAGAGCTTCCAGGATTTCTTCCGCTTTTTCAGATAATTTCATAACTTGCCCCCCCTAGCCTGCTCCCTGTATATCATATTTTGCCTTCTCTTTCCGAATAAATCGAATGCTTCATTCCTCCTTCTTAACCCCGATAAACGGGATAAGTAAGTTAACGAAATCCATTTTTTACCGCAGAAACACAAAAAATAAGTTCTTACTTACTAAATATTTTTTTCAGCTTCCTGATCAAAGCCGGTTCCTTAGGCACTTCATAATTGCAGCGCGGACATTTCAGCATATGACAGTTCCCGCCGAAAGGGCAGCCCCGGCAACCGGTATTGGCTTCCTCTTCAGTAAATTCATGTCCACAAAAATCGCAGCGCATTACAGGGTACCGGCAGCCAAGAGGATCTTATTTAGCAGATAACCGGTGCCGAAGGCGATCGTGGTGACAAAAAGACCGATAGCCAGCGCCACTTTGGTGCCCCTTTCCTTTTTCATGATCAGAAACTGGGCGACGCAAGGGATGAAAAGGGTCAGGGTTACGGCGGCGACGGCGAGCTGCCGGGGGTTCAGTAAACCCTTCGTCTGCAAGTCATATAAACCGGCGGCGCCGTAATCGCGACGGAAAAAACCGAAGATAAAGGCGACAGCGGTTTCTTTGGGCAGGCCCAGAATCAACATGATTTTCCCTCCTTCTTCGGCCATCATATTGAAGATATTAGTTAATTTACCGACCCAAAGGAGCACGGAGGCCAGAATGAAAAGCGGGAGGATCTCCACAAAGTACCACTGCATCCGCGAATAGGTCTTGGTCAGGATGTTGGACAACTGGGGCAGACGCATGGGCGGCAGTTCCATGTAGAAAATGGGCGGACTGCCCGGAAGCACCAGGGAGGCCAGATAGCCGACCACTAGAAAGATAATGATCAGGCAGGCCAACCAGACCAGCAGCACCTGGGGATATTGCGACAGCAAGGCCATGATAATACCCAACTGCGCCGAGCAGGGAATCGCCAGGGCAAGGAGCAGGGTGGCAATAATCCTTTCCCGGACCGTTTCCAGCGTGCGGGTCACCATTGTCGCCATGGTGTCGCAGCCGAAACCGAGCACCATAGGAATTACTGCCCGTCCGGACAGACCGATTTTCTTGAACAGGCGATCCACCAGCAGGGCCAGGCGGGGGAAATAGCCGCTGTCCTCCAGCACGGAAAAAAAGAGGAAAAAAGTCGCCACAATCGGCAGGATTATGCCAACGGCATAGCGAAAGCCCAGGGTAATTATTCCGTATTCCCCCACAAATAGCTCCTGAATCGCCCACCAGGGGATAAGATCTTTGACCAGCACCGTAATCCAGGGATTGAAATGACCTTCAAAGAAACCCTCTTCCAGGTAGTCAACCAAAGTTCCGGCGCCAAAGACGCCGACAAACTGATAGAGGCCGAAATAAAGGACCAGCAGCAACAGGGGAATGCCGGTCCAGGGCCGAACAGCCAGTTTTGATATCCTTTCCCCCATACTGATCCTGCTTTCCTCCGGGGCTCGGAAGACGCCCTCCAGCAAGGCCCTGGCGATCCCCTTCCTTTCCACGGAAAGGTCGAGGTGAAAAGATTCCCGCCGCATGAAGGTCTTCTCTTTAAGCAGGGCTTCCACAACGGGATAATTATCCCCCTCCCCCAGGGCAACCATTTCCATCATTGTCGGATCGCGCTGCAAAAGCAGCAGGGCCGTCGCTTTGCGATCCAGGGCATATTCGCTCCGCAGAAGCGAGGCGATATCAGCAATGTCCTTTTCCAGCCAGGCACTGTAAGCGGGAAGCATGGCCTTTCGGGGGGCGTAGTGGGCGATATTATGCCGGATCTCCGTCAAACCCCTTTTTTTCGCCACGGCGGCGCCGACCACCGGCACACCCAGTCTTTCTGCCAGCAGGGCGACATCGATTTCGATGCCCAACCTTTCCGCCTCGTCCATCATATTGACCACCAGCATGAGGGGCAGCCCCGCTTCGGCAAGTTGCAACGTCATGGACAGCATCCGCTCGATGTTGCGGGCGTCGATAACATGGACAATCAAATCGGGGGCGTCCCTTAACAGGATTTCCCGTGCCACCCGTTCCTCTTCCGTCATGGGCAACAACGAATACATCCCCGGCGTATCGATAATTTCGTAACTTTGTCCCTCAATTGCCGCTGTCCCCCTGGTAACCTCAACGGAGGTGCCCGGGTAGTTGGAAACAGTAACATAAGCCCCCGTAAGGGCGTTAAATAAGACGCTTTTGCCCACATTCGGATTGCCGACCAGGGCAACCTTTTTTGCACCGCAGGAACTCTCCGGCTGCGGTCCGTGGCATGAAGACTTCCCCTTAAAAAATGACATCAACGGATTACCCCTTTTGTTGCTTGACATCGAGCACAGAGCCCGTAAAGATCAAGTTTATGACTACCAATCGTAAAACCATGACTCTGCGCCACGCTCTGCTGGAGTCTTTCAATCGTCTCATTCTCGAATTCGGCGATTTCGCCGCAACTTGTGCAAATGAGATGATCGTGATGTTCCCCGGCAGCAATATTTTCGTAACGTTTCTGGCCGTCGCCAAAATTGAGCTCCCGGGCGATCCCGGACTGAGAAAGAAGCTTCAAGGTGCGGCAAACAGTAGCGTAACCGATACCGGGATGCTTCGACCGTATTTTCCGGTAGAGTTCCTCGGTGCTCATATGCCGGGGCGAGGCAAGAAATAGATCAAGTATTATGGTCCGCTGCCGCGTTGACTTTAGTCCCTCCCGAGCGATAAAATCTTGGAATGTCTTCTTTTTTATCGCTTTCAAGCACCACCTCCAATTTGATAATGATTTTCATAATAGATATCATCTTACTTGTCAAGGAAATTTGTTTTGACTCTACCGGAAAAATCTGGAAATATCGCTGCCGGAGGAGGTTTATGTTAGTAAGTTAGAAATCATCGTTAACTCACTTCCCCCGTTTATCGCGGTTTGGGGGGTAAAATGAAAGGGTGTTGATAACAAAAGGTAAAAAATGGAAATAGATTACCGCCCCTGGGGATACTATGAGGTACTGTCCGACGAAAGGGACCATAAAGTTAAGCGGATTGTCGTTTTCCCCGGCAGTCGTTTAAGCCTGCAACGACACCGCCGTCGGGCGGAGCACTGGTTCATCGTCTGCGGCGCGGCGATCGTTACTCTGGGCGATAACGACCTGACCTTGATAGCCGGCCAAGCCGTTGATATCGGCCGGGACACCTGGCATCGCATCCGGAATCCGGGCCCGGAAAATATGGCCTTCATCGAGGTGCAGACGGGCGAATATTTCGGGGAAGATGATATCGAGCGTTCGGCGGACGATTACGGACGCACCTGAACTCGTTATCAGTAATTAGCAATTTCCCAGTTATCAGGGTTAGTAAGCAAGAACCCCTTACTTTACACCCTTACCCTTGGGCTTTAATCGCCGCTTGGGCGGCGGCCAGCCGGGCAATCGGCACCCGGTAGGGCGAGCAGCTGACATAGTCCAGACCGGTCTGAAAACAAAATTCCACTGATGCCGGATCGCCACCCTGTTCGCCACAAATGCCGACCTTGAGTTTCGGTCTTGTCTTCCTGCCTCTTTCGGTAGCCATTTCAATTAGTTGACCAATGCCGTCGCGGTCGATGGTCTGGAACGGATCGGCATCCAGGATCCCCTGTTCCAGATAGGCCCCCATGAAGCCGCCGATATCGTCCCGGCTGAACCCGAAGCCCATCTGTGTCAAGTCATTTGTCCCGAAAGAGAAGAATTCGGCCGTATTGGCCATTCGATCCGCCAGCAAAGCGGCGCGGGGTATTTCGATCATTGTTCCGTACTGATAGCTTAGTTCCCGGAGCCCAAATTTCTGCAGGGTCTCGCTGTAAACCCGGTCCACAATCTTCTTGGTGATGTCCAGCTCGCGCACGTCGCAGGTTACGGGAACCATAATCTCCGGCCGGGCGGCTTTGCCGCTCTGCAGGATTTCCGCCGCCGCCTCAAAGATGGCGCGCACCTGCATCTCCGACACTTCCGGATAGGTGATGCCCAGCCTGACCCCGCGGTGCCCCATCATCGGGTTGGCCTCATGCAATTCCTCACCGCGCCGGCGCACATCCTCGGGACTGATGCCCAGTGCCGAGGCCAACTCCGCCCTCTTTTCTTCGCTAAGCGGCACGAATTCATGGAGGGGCGGATCGAGAAGCCGGAAGGTGACCGGCAGGCCTTCCATCGCCTCCATGGTGGCCTTGATATCCTTCTTCACGTAAGGAAAGAGCTCGGCGAGTGCGGCCTGGCGCTCTTCCGACGTACCGCTCAAAATCATCTTCCGGAGAAGAAAAAGCGGTTCATCAGAGCCGGCGCCATAAAACATATGCTCCGTACGGAATAAGCCGATGCCTTCCGCACCGAAGGAACGGGCAATCCTGGCATCTTCCGCCGTATCGGCATTGGTCCGGACGCCCATGGTGCGCAAACTGTCCACCATCCCCATGAACTCCTGGAAACGGGGATTTTCCGTGGCATCCATCATGGCCAGTTCACCGCGATAAACGTATCCCCGTGTGCCGTTCAGGGTAAGCACATCTCCTTCCCTGCATATTATACCGTCCACCGTCATCTGCCGCGACTGGACGTCCACATGGATCATACCCGCACCGACGATGCAGCATTTGCCCCACCCGCGGGCCACCAAAGCGGCATGGCTGGTCATGCCGCCACGGGCCGTAAGGATTCCCTGGGCGGCGCGCATCCCTTCCACGTCTTCCGGATTGGTTTCCTCCCGCACCAGGATTACCTTCTTCCCGGCTTTTGCCATCCCGACGGCATCGGCAGCCGTAAAGACAATGATCCCGCAGGCGCCTCCCGGTCCGGCCGGCAACCCCTTGGCCAAAGGCTGCACGTTTATCTCCGCCTCGGGATTAACGATGGGATGGAGCAGTTCATCAAGTTGCGATGGCTTGACCCGCATGACCGCATCCTTTTTGTCAATCAAGCCTTCATCCAGCATATCCATGGCCATGTTCAGGGCAGCGGTTCCGGTCCGCTTGCCGCTTCGGCACTGCAACATGTATAACTTACCGTTTTCAATGGTAAACTCTATATCCTGCATGTCGCGATAATGCAGCTCCAGCTGGCGGCGAACTTCATCCAGTTGGCGGTAAACAGCGGGCATCGCCTCTTCCAGAGACGGCAGGTGCTTGTTCTGCTCGTTCTTTGTTGCCCTGTTGAGCGGGTTGGGTGTGCGGATGCCGGCTACGACATCTTCCCCCTGTGCATTGATCAGCCACTCACCGTAGAACTTGTTTTCACCCGTGGCCGGATTTCTGGTAAAGGCGACGCCAGTGGCGGAAGTGTCGCCCATATTGCCGAAAACCATGCTCTGTACCGTCACCGCCGTCCCCCACTCATCGGGAATCCCCTCGATGCGGCGATAGGCGATGGCGCGCCGGCCATTCCAGCTCTTAAGTACGGCGCCAACGCTTCCCCAGAGTTGTTCCTGAGGGTCATCAGGAAATTCCCGTCCCAAAACCTCGCGCACCCGTACCTTGAAATCTTCGCAGAGTTTCCTCAAGTCTTCCGCCTGAAGTTCGGTATCATCTTTGTATCCTTTGACTTTCTTCATCTCTGACATCATCCGGTCCAATTGCACCCTGATGCCCTGCCCTTCAACGGGCTCGATGCCCTCCGCTTTCTCCATAACCACATCGGAGTACATCATAATCAGACGTCGGTAACCATCGTAAACAAAACGTTCATTCCCCGTCCGGGCAATCAGTCCAGGTATCGTTCGGGATGCCAGTCCCACATTCAGGACCGTTTCCATCATGCCGGGCATGGACTGGCGCGCCCCCGACCGGCAGGAAAGCAGGAGCGGATTTTCACGGTCGCCGTATTTCTTGCCCATTATTTTTTCGGTCTCGGTCAATGCCGACTCCACCTCCGCGCGTAAGGAAGAGGGAAAAAGTCCACCGGCGGCGAAATAATCATTGCAGCATTGAGTGGTAATGGTAAAACCCGCCGGTACCGGCAAGCCAAGGTGCGACATCTCTGCCAGGTTGGCGCCCTTGCCACCCAGCAGGTTCTTCTGTGAGGAATCGCCTTCGGCCACACCGCCGCCAAAACCATAGACATATTTCGAAATATCCATTGAGACCTCCCTGTCTTTGATTGTTAAGAATATTAAGGTATTATGGTGAGATCAGAAAGAATATTACAGTTTGATCTCCATATCCTGGTAAACGGCAAAACATTCGAGGTGTGATCGTTGTTCTTTGATGATCCTTTTACAATCGGCAACGATGTACTCGACGGCAGCATCCGACCTTTCCTGGTTATGATGGAACAACCCCATTTGCTTGACCCCGGCATCGATGGCCAGCTGCAGGGCGTGCTTATAAACGGAATGTCCCCAGGTTCTGGTTTTTAAATAATCCTCCTCCGAGTATTCCGCGTCATGCACGAGGATATCGGCCCCCTTGACAAAATTTACATACTCCGCATATTCCAGACCGCCCTCGTGCTGGTATTTGAGCTCATTGTCCGTCAGAAAGACAAAATTCTTCCCGCCTTCGGAAAATTTATAGCCCACCCCCTGATTGGGATGACTGAGGGCAATCGGTGTAACATCCAGGGAATTCAGGGCAAAAATGGAATCGCAGGTCTTATGATATTTGACCATGATCTTGATATCAGCGAAGTTGACCGGGAAGAAAGGGGCGCGCATGATGCGGGAAATCATATGTTTCAGAGAAGATTGAGCGAAGGGGCAACCGAACACGGAGAGACTTGTCCCCTCCACGTAAATGGGTTTAAAAAAAGGGAACCCCATCAGATGGTCCCAATGGGCATGGGTAAAAAGCAACGTGTAATGATGCCGTTTTTCGGTGAGCAGCCTGCTCCCCAGTCTGCGGATTCCCGAACCGGCGTCGATAATGATTACATCATCCCTTTGGGTCCTGATTTCCAGACAGGTGGTATCTCCGCCATACTTCAGGTATTCCTTGCCAGAAACGGGAATGGAACCCCGTGCGCCCCAGCAGCGTATAATCATCTTAAATTATCCCCCACAGAGAAATTACCGCCAAGTTTGTATAAGTCATAAATTCACCTCGGTCAAGCACTTTGAGAGCAATCCATTGTGTTTGTATTTTTCCCGAATCTGTGATAGGCGAGCTTTCAATCGTACAAAAAGGAGCAGTTAATGTCTTTCAATTATCTCCATACCATGCCGACCGTCGAGGAAATTCTGAGCAGTATGCCGCTGCCGGCCCATCTGATTGCCCTCAAGGCCCGGCGTGATGAGGAAATAGCCGCAATTTTCACCGGCCGGAGCGACAAGCTGCTGATGATCATCGGTCCCTGTTCAGCCGATAATGAGGACTCTGTCTGTGATTATATTTCCCGGCTAGCAGGGTTGCAAAAGCGGGTTCAGGACAAGATCCTCATGATTCCCCGCATCTATACCAATAAGCCGCGGACGACCGGTGAAGGATACAAGGGCATGGCGCATCAACCGGACCCGGGAAAGGAACCAGACATGGTGGCTGGCCTGAAGGCCATCCGGCACCTGCACATTCGAGCCCTGCGCGAGTCGCACCTGCCGGCCGCCGACGAGATGCTGTACCCCATGAACTATGGCTACCTGGCCGATGTTCTCAGTTATGTGGCGGTAGGCGCCCGTTCCGTCGAGGATCAGCAGCACCGGCTCGTATGCAGCGGCGTAGACATCCCGGTGGGAATGAAAAACCCCACTTCCGGCGACCTGGAAGTCATGCTCAATTCAGTCCGGGCCAGTCAACTGCCTCATGTATTTGTCTACAATGGCATGGCAGTGGAAACACCGGGAAATCCGTTGACTCACGCCGTTCTCCGCGGCTCTTACAACCGCTATAATCAGCATGATCCCAATTATCACTACGAAGACCTGATGAGGCTGGCCGAGAGATATCTGCAGCGCGGTTTAGAGAACCCGGCCGTCATTGTGGATACCAACCACTCCAACTCCGCCAAACGTTTTGAAGAGCAGCCGCGTATTGCCTGGGAGGTTATGGAAAGCCGCAAGCACTCCCCCTTCCTGAAGACGCTGATCAAAGGCTTCATGGTGGAGAGCTACATTGAAGAAGGAGCGCAAAGCATCGCTGATGCCGTCTACGGCAAATCCATCACTGATCCCTGCCTGGGTTGGGCGGATTCGGAAAAATTGGTATTGGGCATTGCCGCCATGGTATGAGCATAACATAAGCTAGACAACTCTTACCCCTTGATTCTTATACAATTGCAGCTTTTTTCTTGACATACAACCACCGTTGTCATATCCTCCACCTACCGAAAAAACAAGTAATAATAGATAGAAAAAGACGTCAGGAGCCAGAATGAAAAACGGCCTATCCTGAATTCTGTCTCCCGGCTCCCGGATCTTTTGCACGGGGGATGCCTATTACATCGCACCCTGGAAGGAGCAGCCATGGTCAAGCTGTCATCGAAACTGACTTTCGGAACTACCATCACGGACTGGCAGGAACGGATCAACACCGATCGCCTGCGGGAAGAGCGGGCGGGCCGAGCCCGCCGGATCATGCATAAATGCGGGGTCCCCGCCTTGCTCGCCACCGGCCCCGATAATAACCGCTATTTGACGGGGCTGCGGGGCGCAAATTTCACTCCTCAGCTTTGGTATGTCCTTTTTTTCGCCGAACACGACCCGGTGGTATTTGCGCATGCCGGCTGGTTCCGCCAGCTGCCCGACCAGGCACCCTGGATCAAGAATTGGCGGATCGCCCGCTCCTGGCTGGGGGGGATTTGCGGGCCGGAGGCGGTAAAAGAAGAGTCCAGAATGTTCGCTGCCGAGATCCATCAAGAGCTTCAGGACAGGGGCCTGGCGGGCGAGCCGCTGGGGATCGTCGGCTTTGATGCGCCCGCGAGGGAAGCGCTCGGCCAGCTGGGGTTGAAGTTGGCCGATGGCATGACATTAATGCGGGAAGCGAGGTCCGTCAAGACGAGGGACGAAATCAACTGCCTTAAAACCGTGGCGGCCATTTGTGAAGCCTCCTGGTACAAACTTTGGGATTATTTAAGGCCCGGCCTGCGGGAAAATGAAATCTCCCGTTTCATCATCCACAGTCTTTACGAGGCAGGCGCCGATGAAGTCCCGCCCATCGGCGTCCGGTCGGGACCTAACTCCTTTGACCGGGGGTTCGACGGGTCAGCGAGACTTCTTCAGACCGGCGACCTGATCTATGCAGCCATGTGCGGAGTGAGATACCTGGGCTATGGAAGTTGCAACTATCGCACCTTTATAGTGGGCCGCCGGCCCAATGACCGGGAAAAAGACTGGTACAAGCGACTGCTGGACCGTTTGGATGCCATGATTGACGAGGTAAAGCCAGGCGCCACGACCGCCGATGTGGCGAAGCATTTTCCGCCGGCCGGTTACTGGGGATACAAGGAAGAAGCAGAACTCCTGACTTTGGAGATCGGCCACGGCATCGGCATCGGCTCGTACGAGCTACCGGTTATCAACCGGCAATGGTCGCTGGCCCATCCGCAAGTATTGGAACCGGGAATGACTTTCGCTCTGGAAAGCAGGGAAGGAGAATTCCGGCTGGGCGGGGTGCGACTGGAGAATATGGTGGTGGTAACCGAGGACGGCGCCGAAATCATCGATCACTTTCCGCGGGAGGAGATACTGGCAGCAGGATTGCACGTTTGACAGGAAGGGAAAAAGCATGAGACTTAAGGATCAGGTGGCGATCGTGACGGGCGGCGGCGGCGGGCTGGGCAGAGAGATCGCCCTGGCCTTTGCCGGCGAAGGTGCCAAGCTGGTGCTGGCGGACATTAATTGGCGCAATGCCGGCATGGTCAGCCGGGAAGTAAGAAACCTAAAGTCGGACGCTCTTCCCCTGAGAATTGATATCACGAAAGAACCCGATGTCCGGCGGCTGGTGGCAAAGACTTTAGAAAGATTCGGCCGGATAGACATCCTGGTTAATAATGCCGGCGTTGGATTCGGCGCCGATGGGTGCCGCGTACCGGTGAAGGATTTAACGTTGAAGAACTGGCAAACCGTCCTGAATATCAACCTGACGGGGGCCTTCCTCTGTTCCAGGGCGGTTGTTGATACGATGACCAAACAAAATAAGGGCGTTATCATCAACATCTCCTCGGGGATGGGAAAAAAAGGAATAGCAAATTACGCCGCCTATTCAGCTTCCAAGTTCGGCCTGGAGGGCTTGACACAGGTTTTGGCTTTAGAGCTGGCTCCTTTTAATATCCGGGTAAACGCCCTGGCTCCTGGAGGTATGCTGGCGACGCCCCCGGTGTTGGCCCGCTACACCGGTGACCGCGAAGCCCTTCTCCAGCCCTCTGTCATCAGGGATGCTATTGTTTACCTGGCCTCGGATGACGCCAAGGCAATAGCGGGACAATCCCTTTCGGCACTCCAGTGGAACGAAGAGCACTTGAAGCGGCGTCGAATGCCTGAATAATACAATTTACGGTCACTTATCTTGCACTTCATTTGCGAAGGAGAATTTTCATGAGCATCTATAGCTTTCCGGAGCCATGTTTTCCTGATTACAGGCAACCCAAGAGCGTTGCTGATTGCCTGCCCCAGGCCAGGCGGCTGGTGAAGAAAGTCGGCCCGGCGGAAAAACCGCGGGTTGGCGTTGCCCCGCGTCTCTTTGTCCGGGAAGGGGATAAGGTGCTGATCGTAACGCTGCCCGACCAGGACAAATATGTAGCCGAAGCGGTGATACAAGCGTTAACCGAACAAGGGGCCGCTAAAGTTCATTTCCTTTATCCTCAAGAGTTAGTGGGCCGGGACCCCGATCTGGTCAGCGTCGCCGATGGCTGGAAAGAAGTGGAGCTGCTGGCGGAAGGCAAGGCGTCGGGCACTTTGGCTGATCTGGTGACGGGATTGGGCCTTGTGGAGGCTACGGCTAAATACCTGGACCGCCATCCCGAATATACAAGTGTCTTTATCGATGTGGCAGGCGCCAATGCCCGCCGGGGCCTGGGCAAACATGCCGCTAAATTCATGGGTTTCTGGCCCTTCAATACCTGGGAATGGTTCCTTTCCCGAGGCCACATTTTTCCCTTGCCCGTGTGGGAGGAGTTTGAAAGCAGGATTATTGACGCCTTGGGTAAGGCTTCCCAGGTGAGAATTACCGATCCCGAAGGCACCTACCTGGAGTTCTCCTTAACGGAAGAGGAAGCGATACGCTGGAAGCAAGGCGCGCTGGTGCATGGGCACCTGCTGTTAAGCGTCCTGCACGCCACCTGCGGAGAACACCGGGCCCATACCGGAGACGCCCTCACGGTGCCTCCCGTATTTTCGAAAGTGACCGGCGTCCTGGCCGGAACAGCTAACCACTGCGGGTTTTTCCCCCGCATCGAAACCTATTTCGAAAATGATTTGCTGGTCGAAGTTAAAGGAGGAGGCAGGTATGGCGAGCGGATCAGGGAACTGATGGAAAAATACAAGAACGTCCGGTGGCCGGGATATCCCGGCAAAGGACTTTTCTGGTTCTGTGATACCGCCCTGTGCACCGCCGTGGGGGTACACAGGCGGAAGTCGGACATGTTCAAGAGCTACTGGGTCTATCCCAATTTCCCGGAACGTACCAGGGCAGGAGTTTTTCATCTCGGGTTCGGGAGTCGAACCTCGCTGACGGAAAAAGAGTTCACCGCTTACGGCAACAAACACGACCTGCCACGGGGACATATCCACGTCCACAACTACTTCGCCACTTTCGAAGTGAAACTAAGGGGTACCAATTACTGGTACAAGATCGTGGATAAGGGATGGCTGACAACCCTCTCCGACGCCGATATCAGGGCCTTGACCTCCCAATACGGACCACCCGATGAAATACTCAAGTATGATTGGATTCCGCCTCTTCCCGGTATAAACTGCGAGGGAAGTTACCTGAAGGATTATGCCCCTGATCCGACGGCCTACCTCAGAAAACGCATTAAAGAAGGGAAAACGATCTGATCTTGTATCTTGTTTCTTGTGTCTTTTGTGATATTATGCCGTGTATTTTGATAACGGCTGCCCGAATACCGGCGGCTGGCAGGTGATAAAGACCAATGAAACAAGACATAAGCATCCTATCCGTTCCGGCAACAGACGAAAGAAGGCCCCGCAAATGTCTCTCCTGCGGGACAAGTGAAAACATCGGCAGGCGGCGCTACTGCTCCGTGAAATGCCGGCAAAATCTCAGGCAGCGGCTCGACATGCGCAGCGGCCTCCTACAAGCGCTGAATACACGGTATGCCACTTTCTACTTTTCCGATCTTTTGGTCATGTTGGATATCCTCCCCTACGGATCCAAAGAGATTTGCAGCTTCCTCTTCCCCCGTACACCGGACAGAAACCCGGGCAAAGATTTTAGCAGCATGGCGGAAATTCTTGGCAAGTTATGGTGGGCGGAGCGGCGGCGGACGAACAAGAGATACTTAGCCTCTCTCCACGTCCTGGAACTGGCCATTCGGAATTATGTCTCGCCGGAATCGGTCAAGCCACCCATCCTTTTCACACCCGCCGTCAAGCCCGCTACGCTGGCCCATCTCAATATTGAAAAGGCTATGCTTAATTCCCCGGAAATGCGGAAAACTATCAAGGAGGCATACCGGCGGCAAGTTAAGATCCACCATCCCGACATCGGCGGCGATGCCGGGATGTTCCGGAAGGTTCACAGTGCCTACGAGGACCTGCTGCATTGGGCTAATAATCCGAACTTTACCCGCCATCGCGGCTTCCCGGACAAATGGTTTTATGAAGGGGACAGGAATCGCTGGGTCCAGCCGGCGCCACTCCGTCTGCAACGCCAGTGAAGAAGAGCATAGCGCGGACAATCATTGCTCGTCATCCCCGCAAACAACCATCAGGGATACTGTGGCGATCCGGAAGATTATTCTTGATAAATACTACCAATAATCGTTTAGTAAGCCTTCGAATATATTCTTATAATTTCGTGACATTCAAGATCGATGCTGATTAAGGGAACCACAGAAAAGAATAGATACCGAATAACCCGCGCAGAGAGCGGCCATCAGGGGAATGGGACCTTCAGCTGGCAGGATGGCACCCGTTACGAAGGCGAGTTTTCTGGCGGGTTCATTAGCGGTCACGGTACATTCACTTGGCCCGATGGCAGCCGTTACGATGGTGAATGGCAAAACTACCTGCCCCAGGGATGGGGAATTTTTACCTGGTCAGATGGGACTCAATTCGAAGGAGAATGGGAAGAGGGAAAGGCAAAGGAACGTCCCGCAAGCAAGTCTGACGTAATTGTACCATTCGTGGCCCAAAGAGAACACAAAGCCGTCGAGAAATCCGGAGCCAAGACCGAAGAACGTGCCAGACTCCGGGCGGAAGAAAAGGCCGGGCGACAGGCCGAGGAACAGGCCCGAATCTTTGCCGGAGAACAGGCCAAAACCAGGGCTGAAGAATATGCGCGGATCCTGGGCGAAGAAAAAAGCCGAAGACAGGCCGAAGAGCAGGCCCGGTTAAAGGCGGAAGAAGGGGCAAAACAACAGGCCGAGGAACATGCGAGAATCCTTGCCGAGGAACGGGCCCGGCGGCTAGCGGAAGAAAAAGCCCGCCTGCAAGCCGAAGAACAGGCAAGAAAACAGGCCGAGGAACAGGCACGCGTCCTCGCCGAGGAAAGAACCAGACGAAAGGCCGAGGAAAGGGCAAGAATACAAGCCGAGGAAAAGGCCAAAAGACAGGCTGAAGAACAGGTACGCCTCCTCGCCGAAGAAAGAGCCAGAAGAGAGGCCGAAGAACAGGCCCGAATACAAGCCGAAGAGCAGGTAAAAAGACAGGCCGAAGAACAGGCACGCGTCCTCGCCGAGGAAAAAGCCAGAAGAGAGGCCGAGAAACAGGCCCGAATCTTGGTTAAAGAAAAGGCCATTAAAGAGGCTGAAGAACAAGCCCAAATTCTAGCCGAGGAGCAGGCAAAAACGAAGGCTGAACAACAGGCCAGAATCAAGGCTGAAGAAGAGGCCAGGAAAGAGGCCCAGGAACAGGCCCGAATCTTGGCCGAGGAGAAGGCCACCAAAGTGGCTGAGGAATACGCCCGAACCTTAGCTACGGAACGGGCAAGAACAAAGGCTGAACAACAGGCCAGAATAAAGGCTGAAGAAGAGGCCAGGAGAATTGCCGAGGAGCAGGCCGGACTACTGGCTGAAGAAAAAGCCCGGGGACAGGCCGAAGCACAGGCTAGAGTTAAAGCCGAAGAAGAGGCCAGGAGGACCGCCGAGGAGCAGGCCAGACTACTGGCTGAGGAAAAAGCCCGGGGACAGGCCGAAACACAGGCTAGAGTTAAAGCCGAAGAAGAGGCCAGGAGAATTGCCGAGGAGCAAGCCGGACTACTGGCTGAAGAAAAAGCCCGGGGACAAGCCGAAGCACAGGCCAGAATTAAAGCCGAAGAAGAGGCCAGGAGGACCGCCGAAGAGCAGGCCAGACTACTGGCTGAGGAAAAAGCCTGGAGACAGGCTGAAACAGAGGCCAGACTTAAAACGGAAGAAGAGATTAGAATAAAGGCCAAAGAGCTGGATAGAATACTGGCAGACGCAAAAGACAGGAGAAAGGGCGAGGAACAAGCCAGAATCCGGGCCGAGGAACAGGCACGCGGACAGGCCGAGGAGCAGGCGGCAATCCTGGCTGAAGAAAGGAGCGCAAGACAGGTCGCGGAACAGGCCAGAATCTTAGCCGAAGAAAAAGCCCGGCAAGCGGCAGTGGAACTGGCTGGAATCTTGGCCGGAGAAAAGGCCGCGAGACAGGCCGAGGAACAAGCCAGAGTCCTGGTAGAAGAAGAGGCCGTAAAACAGGCTGAAGAACAGGCCAGAATCTTAGCCGAAGAACGGGCCGCAAGACGGGCGGAGGAACAAACCAGAATCTTAGCCGAAGAACGGGCTGCGAAGCAGGCGGAGGAACAAGCCATAATCTTAGCCCAAGAGCGGACCGCGAGACAAGCCGAGGAACAAGCCAGAATCTTAGCCGAAGAAAAGGCCGCCAAACAGGCGGAGGAACTAGCCAAAATTCTGGCCGAAGAACGGGCCAGGAGACAAACAGAAGAAGAAGCCAGGCTCAAAGTCGAAGAAGGAGCCAGGAAACAAGCTGAGGAACAGGCCATAATCCTGGCCGAAGAACGGGCCAGGAGGCAGGCCGAGGAACAAGCCCGGATCAAGACCGAAGCAGAGGCCAGAATCCTGACCGAGGAAAGGGCCACGGTAAAAAGTAAGGAACGGACCAGAATCTTAGCCGCTGAAGAAGCGAGAAGACAGGCCGAGGAACAGGCCCGGATGCTGGCCGAGGAAAGGTCCAGGAGGCAGGCCGAAGAACAAGCCCGTATTAGGGCCGAAGAAGAGGCCCGGAAACTTACTGAGGAACAGGCCCGGATGCTGGCCGAAGAAAGGGCCCGGAGACAGGCCGAGGAACAGGCCCGGATCAAGGCCGAAGAAGAGGCCAAGAAACTTGCCGAGGAACAGGCCGGAATCCTGGCCGAAGAACGGGCCCGGAGACAGGACGAGGAGCAAGCCCGGATCAAGGCCGAAGAAGAGGCCCGGAAACTTGCCGAGGAGCAGGCCGGAATCCTGGCCGAAGAACGGGCCCGGAGACAGGCCGAGGAACAGGCCCGGATCAAGGCCGAAGAAGAGGCCAGGAAACTTGCCGAGGAGCAGGCCGGAATCCTGGCTGAAGAAAAGGCCCGGAGACAGGCTGAGGAACAGGCCCGGATCAAGGCCGAAGAAGAGGCCAGGAAACTTGCCGAGGAACAGGCCCGGATGCTGGCCGAAGAACGGGCCCGGAGGCAGGCCGAGGAACAGGCCCGGATCAAGGCCGAAGCAGAGGTTCGGAAACTTGCCGAGGAACAGGCCAGGATGCTGGCCGAAGAAAGGGCTTGGAGACAGGCCGAGGAACAGGCCCGGATCAAGGCCGAAGAAGAAGCCCGGAAACTTGCTGACGAACGGTCCCGAATCCTGGCCGCGGGAGAGGCCAGAACAAAGGCCGAGGAAGTCACCAGAATCAAGGCCGAAGAGGAAGAAAGGAGGCAGGCTGAAGAAAACCGGAGCAAGATTGAGGCAGAGTTGAGGCAGGAGGTTGCACTTACGCGACTTCCGAAAGAATCAGGAAAGAAAACGGACCTGCATCGCTTCCCGGAAGCAATTCCCGGACATACCTCAAGAATTTTACCGGACGGAAGTAAATACGTGGGTGAATGGGAGGATGAAAAGCCACAGGACCGGGGAATTATGACCTACTCTGATGGCAGGGAATATGCCGGAGAATTTAAAGCGGGTATCAGAGAGGGACACGGTATCCTTAATTTACCAGACGGTTCGAAATACATAGGCCAATGGCAGGGCGATAAAAAGAACGGAAATGGAACGATCACCTTGGCAAATGGACTAAAATACGTTGGGGACTGGAAAAACGACCTGTTCGATGGCCAGGGGACCCTGATATTGCCCGATAGAAGGAAATATACCGGTGAGTTCAAGAACGGTAAGTCTGACGGGCAGGGCATCATGGAGTTTCCCAACGGCGATCGGTATGAAGGCGAATTCAAAAACAACAAATACCATGGTCACGGAACATTGACGTTGACTAACGGCAGCAAATATACCGGTCAACTGGAAAATGGGCTGCCCCATGGGAAAGGTGTAATGGCCTTACCCCATGGGAAAGTTTACACAGGTGAATTCTTTTTAGGTAGATTCTTAGGCGGAAAATATGATCAAGAAGATATCTCTCACGCATAATACCTCTCAGGATTCGGACGGTAAACAGATCGTGGAATTCCTGCGAGGGGAGATAACTTCGGAAGGCGAGGTAACATGCACCTATCCCGACGGGTCAGGATATAGAGGTTCTTTCAATGGGGATCGTTTTCATGGCATTGGTACCTACGTCTGGTCCGACGGAAGCCGCTACGAAGGCCAACTGGCTGACGGTCTGCCCCATGGGACAGGAACTATCCTGCTGTCAGACGGTCACCGGTATGAGGGCGATTGGCAAAACGGTGTTGCGGAAGGCAAAGGCACGGAAACGATGCCCGATGGCGGACGGTATACAGGCGAATGGCGAAACGGCCTGAAGAATGGGCATGGGGAAGTAATCTTCGGTGACGGGAAAAAGTATATCGGAGAATGGAAAGAGAACATGCAACACGGCAAGGGTGCACTTTTCTTTACCGATGGTTCCAGGTACGAAGGGCAATGGGTGGATGACAGGATACTCGGTCGAGGCACGCTGACCTTCTGGGATGGCAAGAGGTACAAGGGAGAGTGGAAGGACGGAAAATTCAGCGTTATCAAGGTCCTATGAAATATCTACCGGGATCGAGCAAGGTCATTAAGCGAAAAGGACTATTGAAGGTATCTTTCAAGGAATACCCAAGGCCTGCAAGAGCTCTTTTGGCAGCCTCCTGACCTTCATCCCCGGACCGACGCAGACCAGAGTGACCTTCCCTTCAACCAGCAGTTTGCCGTCGGAAGCACGCACCACCTGCTGCCCCAGGAGGAATGTGGCACTGGCGGTCTCCAACACGCGGGTTTCGACCTGCAGGAGGTCGTCGGGAACGGCCGGGGCGAGGTAATCAATCTCCAACCTCATTACCGGCAAGATATATCCCTGTCGATGAAGCTCCCCCACGGCAATCCCTCGGGCACGCAAGAACTCGACCCGTCCCCGCTCCAGATAGCGGAGGTAACCGGCATGGTAGACCACTCCTCCGGCGTCCGTATCCTCAGAATAAACGCGAACTTCGATCATTTCGACACCCTTTCAGTAATTTTCCCGACCTTACTCCATTTTCGCCCAAAATTACAGCGCATTAAAGTTCTCTCTGCGGATTATCGTCTACAATTGTGTTTTTGATCGCCGCCCGAAGGTAAAATGCCCTATAATAGGTATTACCTACCTATAAGCTTACTTTTTTCCCCCCTTGAATGTCCTTCCGCAACAGTCCATCTTAAGCGTGCCTGCACGTTATTGCTATATTCTTGTTTGGTTTTTCGGTGAGATACCACTGCGACGGTTGGAGGATCATAAGACATGCAAATCTCTATCGGCACAAGCGGGTACGCTTACAAAGAATGGAAAGGGAAATTCTATCCGGAAAGGATCTCGCCCAAGGAAATGCTGCGCTTCTATGCGGAACGCCTGAAGGCGGTGGAGATCAACAATACCTTTTATCGCATGCCCACCGAACGCGTCCTGTTATTCTGGGCGGCACAGGTCCCTGAAGATTTTATCTTTGCGTTCAAGGCGCCCCAGGTCATCACGCATCTGAAACGCCTGAGAAACGTGGAAGAGGAGGCCAGGTACCTCTTCCGGACTCTGTCTGTTCTGGAGAGCAAACTGGGGCCGGTCCTTTTTCAGTTTCCCAAAAGTTTTCACGTGGACCGCCCGGCGCTGGAGGCTTTTCTCAATCTGATTCCGGACAGTGTGTCCCCGGCCTTCGAGTTCCGTAATCCCTCCTGGCTCGCGGTTGACGTCCTGGACCTCCTGCGTGAAAGGGCATGCAGCCTGTGCCTGGCCGATACCGATGAAAACCCGGCCAAGGAAATCATCAGTACGGCGCCCTGGGGCTACCTGCGCCTGCGCCGTGCCGGTTATACGGCTGCCGACCTGTCACAGTGGCGGGAGCGAATCCTATCGCAGAATTGGCAGCAGGTTTTCATTTTTTTCAAGCACGAGGAAGAAGCCAGCGGACCGCAAGCGGCCATGCGTTTTCATGAGCTTACCGATCCGAGGGAGAAAAACCCCAAAATTTAGTTTTTTTTGAGCTTATACCTATGCCCAGGACATTTCAAATAGCCCGCGTCGGTAAGCGACAGCTTGAACTCGCAAACCTGGAGAAAGTTCTCTTCCCCGGCGACCAGATCCTGAAGGCAGAGTTGATCCAGTATTACCTTAAAGCCGCCCCGACGATCCTCACCCATTTGCGAGGAAGGCCGCTGTCACTGGTGCGTTATCCGGACGGCATCGACGGCGAACGCTTCTTCCAGAAGAACAGGCCCGAGTGGGCGCCGGAGTGGATAGAACATATTGTACTTGGTTCAGAGCAGGAAGAAAAGGTCGACTATGTGATCGCCACGGAGGAAGCTTCGCTGGTCTGGCTCGCCAACCTCGCCTGCATTGAGCTGCATCAGATGCACTGCCGCGCGCCGCACTTCGATAAGCCCGATTACTTTGTGTTCGATCTGGACCCGCCGGAAAATTACCCCTTCGCGGAGCTGGTAGAAATTGCCCTGGACCTGAAAGAGCATGTCGAGAATTTCGGTTATCACCCCTTCGTCAAGACAACCGGCAGAAAGGGTTTTCACGTCCTCGTCCCTATCCAACCGCAGTGGACATTCGACCAGGTCTTCGAGGCGGCGCAAGAAGTGGCCAAATCATTCGTTGCCTCGCACAGCCGGTCCACCACTCTGCATGTTAAAAAGGAGGCACGCAAAGGGAGAGTCCTGGTGGACATCTATCGCAACCGGACCTATCAGACGATAGTATCCGCCTACAGCGTGCGCGGGCTTCCGGGGGGCCCCGTGTCGATGCCGCTGCGCTGGGATCAATTGGGAGAGATCAGCAGTGCCGCTGAGTTTAATCTCCATGTTGCACCCGACCATCTAGTGCGTAGCGGCGACGCCTGGGAGGGAATCGCCGCTTATGCCGCCGGTCTGCATACGGTGCGGAAAAAGGCGACAACAATGAAGGGACCGGTGCCATCCCCGATCGACGGGATCACCGGGTTAAACAAATCATCTTTGCCCAAAAAAACGCAAAAAATAGTTGCTAACTTGCTAAGGCACCAAACTCCTGAAGTACTCAATGAATATGCCGGCAAACGAAGCTTCAAGAAAACCGCCGAACCACCGCCAGCCATGGTGGCCGGGGAAGGCGACGCCTTTGTGCTGCACAGGCACCACGCCACCCGCCTGCATTATGACCTACGCCTCGAACGAGGGGGCGTGCTCAAGTCCTGGGCTGTTCCGAAGGGCCTTCCGCCCCGGCCGGGCATCATCCGGCTTGCTGTTGCCACTGAAGACCATCCCCTGGAATACCTTAACTTCGAGGGGGCAATCCCGAAGGGACAATATGGCGGCGGCTCGATCTGGATTTACGCCAGCGGAAAATATGAAATAACCAAAGAGAAGAAAAACGGGTTCCACTTTCGGCTCGCGAGCAGCGCGCTTAGCGCGGAATACAGAATGCATGGCACCGGCGATAACCAATGGCTGCTCGAGCGCGTGGACCAGCCGCAGGTTGATTGGCTGCACGATCCCATCGAGCCGATGCTGGCGCAATCAGCGGCTGAGCCACCGGACGCGGAAGACTATCTCTATGAAGTGAAATGGGACGGCATCCGGGCGATGATTGCCCTGGACGAAGGCGAATTAAGAATACACAGCCGGAATCAGCAGGACATAACCGGCAAGTTTCCGGAATTATTGATCCCCGATCAGGCATTCCGAGCGACTTCGGCATTATTCGACACCGAGATTGTCTGTCTGGACGATGCCGGGAAGCCCGTGTTCCAGAGCGTCATCCACCGGCTTCAGCAAAAAGACAAAGGGGCGATTGAACGGGCCCGTGCCAAGTATCCGGCCCTGTGCTATGTCTTCGATTGCCTCTACCTCGATGGCCGACCCATAGTCAATGAACCTCTGAACCAACGTCGAGCCTGGCTGGCGGATGCCATTAAACGCGATACGCCCTATCGGGTCAGCGAGGCAGTTACGGAGGGCGTCGAGCTGTTCCAGGCGGCAGTGGAAATGGGACTCGAAGGAATTGTGGCAAAAGGAAAAAACAGTACCTATCGACCCGGCACGCGCAGCAGCGAGTGGCTGAAAATAAAGAAACGAAAGACAATAGAGGGCCTGATCATCGGGTATACAAAGGGAAAAGGCGACCGCCAGCCGTTGTTCGGCGCCCTGCATCTGGCGCTGCGCGAAGGCAACAACTTAAGGTACATAGGGAAAGTGGGAACCGGATTCGATGAAAAGTCACTGAAGGAAACCTTCGCTTATCTAAAGCACCTGAAACAGGTGCCAAGGCCCGTCAAGGAGAAACCACTTGACGACGCCCAGACTGTATGGATCGAGCCCCGGGCGATCTGCGAGGTACAGTTCTCTTCGCGGACCAAGGACGGGATGCTGCGCGAGCCGGTGTTTCTCAGACTCCGCCCGGATTTGGCCGCCTAACCCGGATCAGGCTTGAAAAAACGAGCATAAAGGCTATAATAAGAAAGAGCGCTAGGCAAAAGATATTTATTTACTGGGGTCCGGAAACAAGACTTGGAGGTGAAATATGAGAGCCATTTGGAGAGGTCACATTCGTTTCTCACTCGTGACCATACCTGTCCTGATATACAATGCTGTGGATACGGAACAGGCAATCAGCTTTAATCTGCTGCACAAGGAGGACCACGGTCCGATCGGCTACGCCAAGCGCTGCAAGAAGTGCCATAAGGTTGTGTCCGCCGGAGAGATCGTCAGGGGTTACGAATATGAGCCCAGCCGGTACGTAATTGTGGAGAAAGAAGATTTCGAGCGAATAAACCTTAAAAGCACAAAGATAATCGAAATCGCCGGGTTCATCGATGCTCAAGAAATGCACCCCACCTTGTATGAGGCGCCTTACTATGCGGGACCGGACGGAGCTGTCGCCGTGCAGGCTTACTCCCTGCTGGCCGCCGCGCTGAAGGAGACCGGCAAGATGGGAATCGGCAAGGTTGTCTTGCATGACCGTGAAGACGTCGTCATGATCGCCCCTTATGAGGATGCCGTGGTGCTCTACAAGCTCCGCTTACCCGGAGAGATCAGAAACGTCCAGGAGATTCCCCAGCTGGATGGTAAGGCCATAGACAGCGCGGGTCTCAAGCTGGCGCGCAGCCTCGTCGCCGCCATGAGCACAACGTTGGATAAGATTGATCTGACGGATAAATATCACGATGCCCTCCGGGCGATCGTCGAGGCGAAAATCGCGGGAAAGGAAATTGTCACCGTGGAAGAAGAAGTGAAGCCGGTGGTGGACATCATGACCGCCCTGAAGCGCAGCATCGAGCTGGCGAAGTCACAACGAAAGCCCATGACCAAGGCAACCGGTAAACAGAAAGTCGTCTCCGGGGAAGCGAAAGCCAGGTCAAAGTCGGCGCTTTAGTCTTTCGGAACGATATGAATAAAATTATACCATTCCCCGCTAAACAACCAGCGAAGTTCGGTTTCGCACGGGTAAAGAGGCGCCGGAAAGAGCATCCTCAGCAGTTGAACCTGTTCTCTCCCAACTTGGGAGAGATCCGGCGACTGCCGACTAAATTCGGCCCTTTTGAGGAGGCCTTGCAGTTGGAGGAGCGCGATGGCGGCCGGGCTGAGGAGCTATACCGGCAAGCGATCGCGGAGGGTGACTTCGTAGCCGATGCCTATTGCAACCTGGGCATCATCGAGTCCCAGGCCGGAAGACTGGCCAAGGCCTTCGACTGTTTTACGAAAGCCCTGGAACAAGATCCGCGGCATTTTGAAGCGCACTATAATCTGGGAAATCTTTATTTCGATGGCAATGAGCTGCGGCTGGCGAGGATGCATTATGAGTTGGCCGCAGAAATCAACCCTGCATTCCCCAACCTGTATTATAATCTCGGTCTCGTCCTCGCTCTTTTGGAAGAAAAGAGGGCTGCCATCGATGCGTTTGCCAGATATCAGCTACTGGCGCCTCCAGAAGAACGGGAACGCTGACGATTTGCCAAGCGGGCTCGAAAATCTTTGTCCGCAGCCGGCTGGAACAGCGCACCTAAATCCAGGGGGCCCGATTGAAGCGGTAAGATAACCAGTGAGGAGTGAAGATGCAGGATTGCGGAAACTGATTGCGATTTAATAGTGGCTCCAGGGCGTAATCGGACATGTTTTCGGTGAGGAATATGAGGCATACAATAAGAAGAGAAAAGTGGCTGCTCGTTCTCCTGTTGGTTTATTTTGGATTGACCACAGGTTGCGGCGGGAGCGGCGCGGGGGGCGGGGGCGGCGAAACAGGTAATCCTGTAACGGCAGCGGCGTTGGGCGTCTGCAGCACCGCGACGCCCGTTCCCAACACCTACATTGTCGAAGTGCAAACCTTCAGTACCACCGAGGGCGAGATCGAGCTGGAGGTACTGGAAGTGGCCGACGACTGCCGGGTACGCATGAAGGGGAACATCAAGCGCCTCTTGACGAGCGCCCTGCATGGTTTTGTCGTGGTCCTGCCGGAAGGAGAGCTTCCCGACGGTTTTTTTGAAAACGAGCTGGTTTTGCGGGTCCAGCAGGATGTTGTGGCGGAGGCGGATGATTTTATCCCTCACGGGCTGTTCGTCAACATCCCCATCCAGCAGATTCCTAACGGCGTGCGACGCATCTTTGCCGACGACCCGGATCTGGCTGCCAGGATCGACGGCATCGATGGCGCCGGCCAGCGGGTCGGCATCGGCATCGCCATCCTCGACAGTGGCATCGATATTAGCCATCCCGACCTCAACGTCTCCACCCTCGGAGTCGACTTCACCGCCAGTCCGGCAGGAGCCAGCGACGTCTTCGGCCACGGTACCCATGTCGCCGGGATCGCCGCCGCCCTGGACAATGCCTTCGGAGTAGTTGGGGTCGCTCCCGGTGCCACCCTCTACCCGGTCAAGGTTCTCGACGACGCTGGCAAAGGCGCCCTTTCTCACATCCTGGCCGGGGTCGATTGGGTGGTGGCCAATGCCGATAAAATTGCCATCGCCAACCTGAGTCTGCACGTCTCCTGCCCCAGCCCTCTGCTGCGCGATGCTCTGCGCCGGGCAGTCGCCGCCGGGGTAGTGGTGGTCGCCTCGGCCGGCAACCGGGGAGTAGACATCTTCGGTCCCGACACAGTCTACGGCACTGCCGACGACCACGCACCCGCCTGCTTCCCCGAAGTCCTCACCGTTTCCGCCCTGGCCGATTTCGACGGCCTGGCCGGCGGCCTGGCTAACGGGACCACAGTGCCGGACGACACCCTGGCCGGTTACAGCAACTTCAGCCGCTCTCTCTACCCCGGCGCCCCCTGGGCTCCGCCGGGGATGGCGATCGATCTGGCGGCGCCCGGGTATGCAGTCCTCTCGACTTTTCCCGGCGGCGTCTATGAAACGATGAGCGGCACCAGCATGGCCGCACCCCACGTCACAGGAGCCGCCGCCCGTCTCATCGCCATTCGGGGACGCGATTTTAACCTCGACGGCGTCATCGACGCAGCGGATGTGAGCGCCCTGCGCCAGACCATCGTCAGCGGCAGCCAACCCCAAAATCTATGGCGCTCCGGAGGGAGCACATTGGACCCGGACGGCAACCCCGAACCGCTGGTAGACGCCCGAACCAGATAACCCGAGCCGCCTGTTCGGGCTCTATAGCGCCTATCATTCCAGCCGCACCCTTGTTCCACCATATTTTGTGGTCATTATTTCATTGACAGGGGGCCGGTTTTTTTATACTCCGCCAGGAGGGAAATTCTTATCAAGCTCGCAAGCATATCGGTAAACTGGGGGAATGCCATGGCCCCATCCAGAAAGTGAGAATATGTATCTCGAGGAATTCGTCGTCGGAGCTGAATTCTCCACGGGCTTGCGCCAGATAACGGAGACCGATGTCAAGACTTTTCTTGACCTCTCCTTGCTTAAGAACCCGATTTTTTTGGATGATCAGTCCGCGCAGCTAATGGGCCACCCCAAGCGGATTTTGCCCGCCCCCCTATTGATCAGCGTGGCAATGGGGCTGTGCCAGCAGAGGGGTCTCTTCGATCACATGGTCGCCGTGCTGGAATTTGAATATGTACGGTTCCAGAAACCCAGTTATCTGGGAGATGCGGTGCAAGTAAAGAGCAAGGTGACCTTGGCCCGCCCGACGAAAGATCCCCAACGGGGCCTGGTCAAGTTGGCATTTGAACTTCATAATCAGCGCCAGGAATCGGTTTTGGAAATGGCAGCGGTGTATTTGATGCAGCGCCGGGCCAGGTAGGCGATTCAGCGGCAAGAAAGGCCGGCCAAAGCCTGCCACGAGGAAGGAACCTATCATCATGATCCACCGCTTCAACTGCCTCGCCACGGGCATCGGCAGTATGCCAATCACTGATCCGGATAAAGCCGTTGAACTATTGTTGCAATATCTGCCCGAGGCGCCGTTCTGGCCTCAGCTTCCGCAAAGGGGCTTCCGCGAGCATATGGATGTCCAATATAGCGAGTCCTTACCGGGGCTTAATATCGATGAAAGGGATAAAAAGGCTTCCTTCATCACTACCGGCGACCTTACGCCGGCCCTGGAAAAATTCTTCGAACGGTATTTAGCCAAGGATTACGGATTCTTCCGGATAACCGAGACCTACGCCCCCGGATTTTATGCCCTCCTCTCCGCTTTGAAAAAAAGGCCCCTCACGAAGGTACGGTACCTCAAGGGTCATATCACCGGTCCTCTGACCCTGGGCACCTCGTTCAAAGACGAGACCGGCAAGGACATCATCCATAATGAAATGTTCTTCGATGCCCTGGTCAAGGGGCTGGCGATGAAGGCGGCGTGGCAGATCCAGGTGCTCCAACAATTCGGCAAACCAATCATCATTTTCATTGATGAGCCGGCGATGGAATCGTTGGGCTCCGCATTTAGCGCCGTGTCGTCGAAGATGATTGCGGAAAAACTGGACGAAATCATCGGCACAATCCATGAGCTCGGGGGCCTGGCCGGCATCCATTGCTGCGGGAATACCGACTGGTCCCTGGTATTCCACACCGAGCTGGATATCGTGAACTTTGACGCCTTCGGCTATATGGAAAAAGTGATGCTTTATGCAGGTGATATCAAGAAGTTCTTCGGGCGGGGAGGCGCACTCGCCTGGGGTGTTGTCCCTACAGGTGCATTCACCGGGAATGAGACCGCTGAGATACTGGTCTCCAAACTCGCAGAGGGCTTCCAGCGTCTGGCGCAGGAAGGCCTCGATCCGCAGACGATCCTGCGGCAAAGCCTTATCACCCCTTCTTGCGGTATGGGCAGCCTGACCCCGGACAAAGCCGAAGCAATCCTGAAGCTGCTGAGAGAAGTATCGGCCAGGATGCAGAAGAATATTGATGCTTTTTCTTAAACACGACGATTTATTCCTTAGCCCCATACCCTTTCCAGTTCTTCAAAACCATTTCCTGAACGGAATTTGGCCAGCTTTTTTCAACTGAAAGGAATCGGGCATCTACCTTAGGAAAATATCATGCGGCTGGGGATGCAGTCATCCATCCACAGGCATTCCTTTTCTTCGCAGAAATCCTGTCTTTGAAAACATG
>Ga0082335_1003125_pt1 | contig 28257 bp, 30 predicted proteins | sample Subgrocontami58m_FD_72375 | JGI IMG/M metagenome (GOLD analysis project Ga0082335, IMG submission 72375) | Subsurface groundwater microbial communities from S. Glens Falls, New York, USA - GMW37 contaminated, 5.8 m (SPADES assembly) (version 2) ...
TTTTCCGGCGACGGGGTGCCGGGGGGGGGGGGGGGGGAGCCGATACTTGGTGGCGATCTCCCAGGTCGAGACAGCGCTTATGAACACCTCGGCGGCCTCGGTCGCGATCGCGCTTCGGGCGCGACGAGTCAGAGCCGAACTACCGGCAAGCCACCAGAGGAACGCATGTGTATCGAGAAGAAGGCGCAAGCCCTACTCCCAGAGTTTCAGCTCGTCTTCGGGGAGCGGCTCGAAAAATTCAGGCCCGATTTTGATCTTGCCCTTCAAGCGGCCGAACTTGCGCTTGGGCTTCGGTGAGATCGGCACGATCTTCACCACGGGTTCCTTGCCGCGCGCGAGCACGATCTCCTCGCCGGCCTCGGCGCGGGCGACGAGCTTGGAAAGGTTCGTCTTGGCAGCATGGATCGTGTAGATCGGCATAGATTTAAGTTAGCTAACTATCTTAGCTAATTCAAGCTCGCCTCTTTAGGCCCATTGTGCCGGCGAACTGCCGAGTGGCTCGGCTGGCCGGGCGTAGAAGGCGGGTGTGTCGCTCAACTGCACGATCGGGCGGAGATGGTTCAGTCGGCCGAACGGTCCGACGCTTTCGGTGATGAGGCCGGCCAGTTCGTCGTCGGCCAGCTCGGCCGCGCCTTTGCTGCCATCGACGGTGCCGAGGCCTGCGATCCAGTGCGCGACCTGGACCAGGGAAACGCGCACCAGCCACGAGCCGCCCTGTTCGAGACGGCGGGCCAGGCCGACCATGGCGCCCAGGGCGCCGAGATAGCCGGCGATGTAGTCGTTGGCCTGCACCGGCAGGTTGCGAGGCTTTTCCAGGGTCCCTTGTGTCGCGGAAAGACCGGTGACGTTCTGCACGATCGAGTCGAAGCCGCGCCGCGCGGCCCACGGTCCGTTGTGGCCGTAGGCGCAGATGCTGACGCAGACGATGCCGGGCCGCAGCTCGGCCAGCCGCTCGGGCGAAAAGCCGCGCGCCGCCAGCGTGCCCGGCCGATAGCCCTGGGTGAAGACATCGGCCTCGCGCACCAGGCTGGTCAGAGTCTCGACGCCGGCCGCCTCGCGCAGGTCGATCCAGGCGCAGCGCTTGCCGTGGCCGGTGTCCATCAGCAACTCGGTTTGATAGGGCAGGTGAGGAGCGGCGATGTGGAGCACGTCGGCGCCATTCTCGGCCAGCACGCGACCGCACGTGGGGCCGGCCAGCACGCGGGTGAGGTCGAGGGCGCGCACGCCACTCAGGGGTCGCTCTCCTGCCGGCAGCGGCCGTGCCGGCGCCTCGCCGATCTTGACGATGTCGATCAGCGGCAACTTCGCGACGGCGACGCCGTGCGGATGGGCGTTCCATTCGGCGCGGCTGCGCACGAGGCCGCCGACGCAATTGCCGGCGGCGATCGCTTCCTCGATGGCAAGGCCGTCCCACCTGGCGACGGCCTCCGCCAGCGCCTCGCGCGTTTCGGCCTCGGCTCCGGCGATGCGCAGCGCGCCGGCGCGATGATGCGGATGGTTGGTGTGCAGGAACATGGTTCGGCCGTCGCGCGTCGGATAATGCCCGGCCAGCGGATCCCACGAGACAGGTCGCTCGCCGTTGCGGCGGACATAGGTGTTCGAGCGCAGCGAGGCGGCGGCGGCGCGCAGGTCGATGCTCACGGCCTGGGGCTTGCCGGTCCGCAGACGCCAGAGGTCCGAGACGGCGAGCCCCACCGCGCCCAGCGCAGCCGCCCCGGCCCGTCCGATGCGCCACGGCGTGACGAACACGGGATCGTTGCCGCCGGTGATGGTGATCGAATCGTCGGCCCGCCGGGTGCGGCCGAGTTCGCCCAGCACGTCGTGCGCCAGTGTGTCGCTCATTTGTCCGCCCAGGTGTTCGGCATGATCCGGGTCAACAGCGCCATCAGCGCGTCCGGGCAGGTGATGTGGGGATTATGGCTGGCGTCGATCTCGTAGGATTTCCACCCGGGCTCGCTCTTGGCGCGCTCGCTGAACTGGCGAAACACGTCGCCCGGGCCGTTACGGGTCGCGTATATATAGTGCCGGGGCGGCGGCGGCTCCTTCGACTCGAGCCGGAGCTTCTGCTCGAAGGTCCGGATGGGCTGCGGCCGGCGCTTTGGACTGGCCCAGGCCACGTCCTCGGGCGCGGTGTCGGGCGGCATCGGATTGACGGGAAGCCGCCAGCCATCGCCGTCCTTGGCGGCGCCGGCGCGCATGTTGCCCTCGGCCTTCGGACCCACCAGATCGAACAGGCTTTGGCCATCCTTGGGGGCGAAGGCATCGATGTAGACGACACGCGCAATGCGCCCGGGCGCCTTATCGGCGACGCCGGTCGCGACCATGCCGCCATAGGAATGGCCGAGCAGGGTGACGTCGGTGAGATCCTCGAACTCCAGGACCGCCAGCACATCCTGAATGTGGGTCGAGAGGTCGATCTCGGGGCGGGCGAGATGGGCGCGCTCGCCGAGACCGGTGTAGGTCGGTGAGAAGAACTCATGTCCAGCGGCCCCCAGGAGTGGGCGCATCTTTTTCCAGGCCCATGCCGCGGACCAGGCGCCATGCGCCAGAACGATCGTTGCCATGCCGTCTACCTCCCTGCTGGAAAAGCTTCTTTCCCAGTGCTACTACGAATTATTCGCAATGACTGCCAGACCAACCATAGCATTGGGCGACGCGCACGTGGGCTTTCGCGGCCGTATCCAGGCGCTCGCCGTGGAGCGTGCCGGGGCCGGCCTGCCGGGTCCCGAACTGGAGCGCCGCCTGATCGAACTGGGCTTCGTCGAGGGCGCCGATGTCGAGCTGCTTCATGAGGGCCTGTTCGGCGGCGACCCGATCGCGGTACGCGTCGCGCACGCGACCATCGCGCTCCGCCGACGTGAAGCCATGGCGATCCTGGTGAGCGCCGAGGCTGCGGCATGAGCGCCGCCGCCCCCATCGTCGCTCTGGTCGGCAATCCAAATTGCGGCAAGACGGCCCTGTTCAATGCGCTCACCGGCAGCCACCAGAAGGTTGCCAACTATCCTGGCGTTACGGTCGAGAAGAAAGTCGGTCGCCTCACCACGCCGGCCGGTCACGTTCTACAGATCGTCGATCTCCCCGGCACCTACTCGCTGCGTGCACGTTCGCCCGACGAGGAGATCACGCGCGATGCCGTGCTCGGCCGCCTGCAAGGCGAGGTGGCGCCCGACCTGATCGTCTGCGTGGCCGATGCCACCAACCTGCGGCTTGCCCTTCGCCTGGCGCTGGAGCTGAAGCGCGTCGGCCGGCCGGTGATGCTGTCGCTCAACATGATCGACATCGCGCGCAAGCGCGGCATCGAGATCGACGCCGGCCATCTGGCACGCGAGCTCGGTATCCCGGTCGCGAGTTCAGTCGCGGTGCGCCGCGGCGGCACCGATGCCCTGCTGGGCGAGATCGACCGCGCGCTGGCTAATCTGCCGGCGGTCAGCGCCCCTTCATGGAGCGCGCCCGACGCCAGAGAGCTGCGCGGCGGACAGCACGAAGCCGACCGCCTGTTGCGCGCGGCCGTGCGCCGCACCGGCGAGCGCGACGCGGGCACGGCCCGGGCCGACGCCGTCCTGCTTCATCCGATGGCCGGACTCATCATCCTGCTCACCATTCTTTTCGTCATCTTCCAAGCCGTGTTCGCCTGGGCGCGGCCGCTGATGGACTTGATCCAGACGGGTTTCTCCTGGCTCGGTGTCGCGGTCGAGGCGGCGGCGCTGCCCGACGTGCTGAAGAGCTTTCTCAAGGATGGGCTGATCTCCGGGGTCGGCAGTGTGGTCGTGTTCCTGCCGCAGATCGTGATCCTGTTCTTCTTCATCCTGGTGCTGGAAGATTTCGGCTACATGGCGCGCGCGGCGTTCCTGATGGATCGCATCATGGGCGGCGCCGGCCTGCATGGGCGCGCCTTCATCCCGCTGCTGTCGAGTTTCGCCTGCGCCATTCCGGGCATCATGGCCACGCGCGTGATCGACGACCGGCGCGACCGGCTCACCACCATCCTGGTGGCGCCGCTGATGACCTGCTCGGCTCGCATCCCGGTCTATACGCTGATCATCGGCGCCTTCATTCCCGACCGTGACGTCTGGGGCTTCGTCGGCCTGCAGGGACTGGTCATGTTCGGCCTCTACGCCGCCGGCATCGCCGGTGCGTTGGGCGTGTCGTTCGTGCTGAAGCGGCTGATATGGCATGGCACAGCCGGCGAACCCTTCATGCTCGAGCTGCCGGACTACAAGGTTCCGCAGCTGAAAAGCCTGGCCATCGGCCTGTGGATGCGCGCCACGATCTTTCTCAAGCGCGCCGGCACCACGATCCTGGCGATGATGGTGCTGATCTGGGTGCTGGCTTCCTTTCCGCAGCCGCCGGAAGGTGCCACCGAGCCTGCGATCTCCTACAGCCTGGCCGCCATGATCGGCTCCGCCATCCAGCCGATCACTGCGCCGCTCGGCTTCAACTGGCAGATCAACGTGGCGCTGATCCCGGGCATGGCCGCGCGCGAAGTTGCGGTGGGCGCGCTCGGCACGATCTACGCCATCGACGGGGGCGAGGGCGCGGCCGAGAAGATCGGCCAATTGGTGGCCGGCCAGTGGAGCCTCGGCACGGCCTTGGCGCTGCTTGCCTGGTACGTGTTCGCGCCGCAATGCGCCTCGACCCTTGCCGTCATCCGGCGCGAGACCGGCAGCTGGAAATGGATGTGGGTCACCTTCTTCTACATGCTGGCGCTCGCCTATGTGGCGGCGCTCGCCACCTACCAGATCGCCCGCACGCTGGGCGCAGGATAGGCGGAACGGGTTAACGCGGCGGCGCCAGATCGTAGAGCGCGATCGAGCGCCGCGGTTGGGGCGGCAGCGAGCGCCACAGCGTGGGATCGACCAGCGTACCACGCGCCCGCACCCAGGCATCGAAATCCGCCGGCCGGCGCGCCGTGCCCAGGATCACATAGCGCACCTCACCGCGTCGCACGCGCTCGGCGAACGCCTCGATGCCCATGATCGGGTCGTTGCCGAGATAGCCGCCGAAGGCGAGAGCGGGCCCACCGGTGCGGATGATGATCGGCGCGGCAAGCAGGGCCGTGGGCGCAGAAGCGAGAAAGCGTGCCGGTCCGCGGTGCGCCTGCAGGAAGGCCAGCAGCTTGGGATCGTCGGTCAATGGCCGGAAGTGGCGCGACAAGATGGGGCCGCGCCCGTCGTCTACGCCCAGCCAGCGCGGCAAGCTGGCCGAGGGCAGGGTGAGATTGCCCGGCGAGAAGACCGGGCTCAGCGCCCAGGCCGCGGGCAGCACCAGCAGGGCGACGCCACCGATCACCGCGGGTGGGCGCTTGGCGCGCCACGCCGCCGCTGCGGCGGCCAGCAGCGCCACACCGGGAAAGCCGATCCAGCCGGTCGTCCAGTCGAGCGTGGCCGAAGAGATGTAGCCCTGCCACAGCGCGGTGGAAGCGAGGCCCAGCGCAAGATGGTTCGGGCCGCGCCGCCAGAGCTCATAGCCGCCGAGACCGGCAAGCGCGGCAAGCGGCGGCGCCAGGGTTGCGAGATAGTAGATATGGAAGATGCCGCCGGCGGCGCTGTAGACGATGCCATAGGCCAGCGCCCAACCCGCCCAGAGCGCCACCCATGCGCGCCGCCGCCGCCATGCCAACGCGGCGCCGAGCAGGGCGAGCGGCAGCGCCCAGGCGAACTGGGCGGCGAGCATCGGCGTGGCGAGCCGCAACGGACCGACCGGCACGGCGTCATAGGCCGGAAAGCCGAAGGCTGGCCTCGCGGGCGGATGGTGGACGAAGCGCTCGAGGCCGTTGTGGACGACGATCAGCTCGAGCATCGAATTGCCCTTGCTGCTGCCGGCCTGCGGGCGCGAGTCGCGGGGCGTGAGATCGAAGGCAACGGCCCAGGAGAGCGCCACGATGACGAGCGTGACCCCGCCAGCCGCGAGCCATGCGAGCCGTCGGCGCCAATCGAGGGTATCGCTGAGCCACCACCCGAGGAGCAAGGCCGGTCCGCAAACCAGGGCGGCCAGCATCTTCACGTTGAAGGCGAGCCCGAGCGCCACCATCGCGAGGACGAAGGAAAGCCCGCGGCCGCGAAGTGCCAGCGCCGCGGCGATCAACAGGAACAGCACCAGCCAGGAATCGGTGTTGTTGGAGCGATCGGCCGCGACGGCGACGGGTGAGAGGGCAAGCAACAGGGCAGCGAGGAACGCCGCGATCCTCCCGAACGGCCGCCGCACGAGGCCGTAGAGCAGCGCCACCGAGGCCACGCCGGCCAGCGCTTGCGGCAGGTGGATCGACCAGCCATTGTAGCCCAGCGCGGCGGCGAAGGCAGTCTGGATCCAGAAGGCGAGCGGCGGCTTGTCGAGCGAAACCAACCCTGCCGGATCGAAGGCGTTGTAGAAGAAGAGATGGGCGCTCTGCAGCATGCTGCGCACGCCGGCGGCGTAGTACTCGTTGCCGAAGCCGTTGGCGTCGAGGTCCCAGAGCCTCACGAGCGTCGCAATCAGGAGGACGCCGGCCAGAGCGGCCAGTTCGCTTCGTCGCAGGGTCGACAGCATCCTCATGCATGCACCCACGCGGATGGACTCACGTCGGGATCGGCGCCTTGAAGACGAAGAAGGCCCCCGCGCAGATCAGAGAGAAGCCCACCAGATGGTTGAGCGTCACGCGCTCGCCGAGATAGAGCACCGAGAAGGCGACGAACACGGTGAGCGTGATCACCTCCTGCATAGTCTTGAGTTCGGCGGCGGATTAGACGGCGTGGCCCCAGCGGTTGGCGGGGACGGCGAAGCAGTACTCGACGAAGGCGATGCCCCAGCTCGCCACCACCACCAGCCACAAGGGCCTGTCGGTGAACTTCAGATGCCCGTACCAGGCGAACGTCATGAAGACGTTGGAGATCAGCAACAGGACGATGGGCGTGACGGCGGGGGGCAGCCAGGTCATCGGTCGACTTACTCCGGTTTGATGCCGAGCTTCTTGATCAGCGGCACCACGGTCTTGTCCTCGGCGTCGAACATCGCCGCGGTCTCCTGCGGCGTGGTCGGATAGGCCTCGGCCGTGAGGTCGGCGAAACGCTTCACGACGGCCGGGTCTTTGAGGACCTTGACCATCGCCGCGTTGAGCTTGGCCACGACCTCGGGCGGCATCCTGGCCGGGCCGAACAGGCCGGTGAAGGTGCTGAAAGTGAAGGTCTCGAGTCCCTTCACGCCCGACTCCTTCATCGTCGGCACGTCGGGCAGCTCCGGGATGCGCTTGTCGGAGGAGACGGCGATGGCGCGCAGCTTGCCGCTCTTGATGTGGCCGAGGGCGGCGTTCACCTGGTCGACCTGGGCCGGCACCTGGCCCGCGATCACGTCGATGCTGGCGGCGCCCGAGCCCTTGTAGTGGATCAGCGTGTACTTGGTGCCGGTGGCCTCGCCGATCAGCTCGAGGGCCAGATGGTTGGTGGTGCCGATGCCGGAATCGGCCACCGGGAACTTGCCGTCGCGGCCGAGGGCGACGAAGTCGGCCAGGGTTTTGATCGGCGAGTTCGGCGTCACGAGCAGGACGGCCGGCACGCGCTGGATATGGCTGATCGGCGTGAAGGCGGTGCGCCAGTCGTAGGGTGCATTGCCGTGGATGGCGGGCACGGCCACCAGCGAGTTGGCCGACACCAGGAGCGTGTAGCCGTCGGGCGCGGCGCGGGCCACGATGTCGCTGCCGATCATGCCACTGGCGCCGGCCTTGTTCTCGACCAGCACGGTGACACCCAGCACGTCCTTCAGCTTGTCGGCGATGATGCGGGAGGTGACGTCGATGTTCCCACCCGGCGCATAGGGCGCCATGATCCTGATTGGCCTGTCGGGATATTCCGCCGCGGCGGGGTGAGCCGCGAGCAGGGCGAGCGTGCCGACGATGACTGCAATGAGACGCATAGATTCCTCCGGGCGGTTCTTCGCGCGACCTTAGCTCATCGACCACCCAGAACACACAAGAGGTCGGCCCGCAGCTTCGCGTCGCGGATCGGCGGGCTGCCCATCCAGCCGCCGGCGTACATGGCCTCGGTATCGACGAGGAAGAGATCGAGCCGCTCGCGCGTCCAGACATCGCCCTTGGCCCGCGCGGCCCGCAGCGCCGGCGAGTAGTCGAACGCCGGATCGCCGGCGACGGGCCGGCCGATCACGCCCGCGAGCTGCGGACCGGGCTTCCGGCCCGCGTCCCTGGTGAGCGCATGGCAGGCCATGCAGGGCTCGAATGCCTGCATGTTGCAGGCTTGGGCACGTGCGGTGCCTGACGTGGCGAACAACGTGGCCGCGACGATCCAGAGCCGCATCCGCTCAGGCTTGCGGCTTGTCGACGGCCACGATGCGGTTGGTCCCCGACTCGCCGCCCCAGGCCTCTCCTGGACGGCCCGCCATCTGGCGCACGTTGGCGCCCGACCTGTCCGACGGGAAGGTGAGGAAGGTCTCGGTCCTGGGATCGAAGCGCACAATGGCGTTGGCCGAGAAGTCGGTCAGCCAGACGGCGTCGCGATCGTCGACATAGACCGAGTAGCAGCGCGGCCGCTCGCCCGGCAGCTTCCACTTCTTCCAGCTGCCGGCCTTCGGATCGTGCATGGAGACGTTCCCGCTGTTCCATTCGCTGATCCACAGCCGACCCTGGCTGTCGGACCAGACGCGGCGCGCACCCTGCTGCGGCGTCGGCGGCTCGACGATGCGCGGCGTGCCGGAGGCAAGATCGATCTGGGCGAGATAGTTGCCGGCCAATGAAACGTACCAGACCGTGCCCTGCGGCGTCAGCGTGATGCCGTAGGGGCCGTAGCCGCGCGGCGCGTCCCACACCTGCATCTTCTCGGCCTTGGGATCGAAGCGGCCGGTCACGCCGCCCTGGCCGGTGAACCACAGTGTGCCGGTCTTGTCGAAGACCGGCGTGTTGAGGTTGGCGCTGGCCGGACCGCCGTTCAGCTTCCAGAGTTGCACGCGATGGTCCTTCGGATCGACGCGGGCGATCGCGTTCTGGCCGCCCTCGGTCACCCAGGCCGCGCCATCGGGTCCGACCACGACACCGTGCGGCGCCGCGCCCGGGCCGAGGTTGATCACCTTCAGCCCGCCGTCGCGCGGATCGAGCAGGTTGAGCGTGCCGTCGCGCTGGCCGCAGAACCACACCGTGCCGTCGGCATTGCAGGCGACGTCGCGCGAACCCGAGCCGGGCCGGACGTTGAAAGTCCGGATGCGATAGCCGTTCTGTTCGCGGGTTTCGACCGCGGCGCGGGCAGGGCTTGTGATCAGCGATGGAGCGGCAAAGGCTCCGGCAGACAGGGCAAGCAGACGGCGGCGGTGCATTGGGAGCCTCCTGCAAAAGGCCAAGTTATTATTTTGCGCCTTCTGCCATAGGGATCAATGGGCAGGCGTGAGATCACGCCATTGCCGCGCCCAGTCGGCGAGCAATCCCGTGGAGCCGCTTGTCGCGTATCCAGAGAGCGGCACCGCCTGCCAACCGGACGGCAGCCAACAGATGAGCGTCGATATAGCCGATGCCAAGTCCGGCGAGGCCATGTCGGTCGATCAGATGCAGCACTTCGTCATCGGTTGCGGGTCGAGTCCGGGGGGAGGTCGGCCAGGGCGTTCAGGGCGACATTCCGCGGTTTCGGGTGTCCCAAGGCGAGTTCGCCGATAACGAACGCATGGACCAGGACTTGTCCCGCTTCGAGCAACTTCTCGAGCGCCCTGTACCGGGCGCGCAGATGATCGACCCATATCGACGTGTCGACGAGTATCACGCGCGCGCAAGCCGCCGTCGTGGGAGAGCCTTCAGTTTCGGCTGAGTTCCGCCCAGCCGTGCCAGCCGCCGGGCGCTTTCGCGCTCGATCTAAGCCTTGAGCGCTTACCGGAGCAGGCTCGACTTCTCGCTCAGCCCCGTGAAGGCTTGTGCCTTGGCCATAAGATCGTCATCGAGGGCGACGGTTGTTCGCATGGCTGCCACTTCAAATTATAGGCACAAATGTAGGCATCATTCGATGCCGATATGATGCCCGCCGAGGCTGGGCGGCCGATGCTGCGCCCACGGTCGCGCCTGTTCGAGCTGCGCGCCCAGTCGCAGCACATCGGTCTCGGCACCCCAGCGGCCAACGATCTGCACCGAGGTCGGAAGCCCATCGGCACCGAAGCCCGAGGGCAGGGCCAGCGCGGGATGGCCGGTCAGATTGAAGGGGTATTGATAGGAGGTCCAGCCCTGGCGGGTGATGCCGCACTTCACGCCATCGATCACGACCTCGTCGTTGGCCGCGTCATGCGTCACGTCGAGCGCGGTGCGCGCGTTGGTCGGCATCACGAGGAAATCGTAGCCCTCGAGCAGCGACTGAATTTTTCGGAACAGGGTCGTGCGTGCGAACTGGGCGTTGCGGAAATCGGCCAGGGTGAATCTGGAGCCGCGGTCCATGAAGGCCAGCGTCACCGGGTCCATCTGGTTCTGCCACTTGGGCAGGTATTGCGCGCAGAACACCGCGAAGTTCGCCTGGTAGAGCACGCGGCCCTCGTATTCGATCCAGTCGATCTTGTCGGTCACTTCCTCGACGTCGGCGCCCATGTCGCGCCAGGCATCGAGCGAGGCGCGGGTGTTGGCGCGCACATCGCCGGCGAGGCGCGGATTGGCCGTGAGTTCGATGTAGCCGATGCGGATGCCGCTCAGATCCCCGCCCATCAGTGCGGGCGAGAGCTGACGCTTGTCCTCACCGCCCTGGCTCCACGGATCCTTGGCACTGGGGCCGGTGAGCACCGCATGCATGATCGCGGCGTCGGTGATCGTGCGGGAGAGTGGCCCGGCATAGACATTGTTGCCGAAAGCATCGCGCGTGGTGTCGGCCGGCACGGCACCCAGCGTCGCTTTTAGACCGACGAGCCCGCTGCACGAGGCCGGCCCGCGGATCGAGCCCGCACCGTCGGTGCCGAGCGAGAGCGGGCCGAGGCCGGCGGCGACCGCAGCCGCGCCGCCACCGCTCGAGCCGCCCGGCGTACGCTCGAGGTTCCACGGATTGTGGGTGATGCCGAAGGAAGGACCGTCGGTCAGCCCCTTGACGCCGAACTCGGGCGTCGTCGACTTGGCGAAGACGATGGCGCCCGCGGCGCGCAGGCGCTGCACCAGCACGTCGTCGGTCTTGGCGATATTGTCCTCGAAAATCGCCGAGCCGTGCCGGGTGTGGACGTCCGCCACGTCGATAAGATCCTTTACGCTCACCGGCACGCCGTGCAGCGGCCCGAGCCTGGCGCCGTCGATGACAGCCTTCTCGGCTGCCTTGGCGTCGCGCCGCGCCTGCTCGGCCATGACTTCGCGGAAGCAGTTGAGCCGTGGCTGCGCCCGCGCGGCTGCGCCCAGGACGGCATCGACATATTCGACGGGTGAGAGCCTGCGGGAGCGGATGAGGGCGGCGGCCTTCACGGCCGGCATGAAGAGAAGATCGGTATCGGACATGGCGGCCACCTTATCCGATCCTCGACACATTCTGCCACGTGCGCTACGCCGCTCGGCGATGTTCTCCCTGCCTATCCTGGTGGCGCTGGCGGTCGTGGCCGCGGTGACCTCCTTCATCTCCGGCATCTTCGGCATGGCGGGCGGGATGCTGCTGATCGGCTTCCTGCTGGCACTGCTGCCGGTGCCGGTCGCCATGGTGTTCCATGGCGTCATCCAGATCGCGGCCAACGGCTGGCGCGCCTGGCTGTGGCGGCACCACGTGAAATGGAGCGTCGTCCTGCAGTTCGGCGCCGGGGCGGCGGCCTCGTTGCTCGTGTTTTCGTTCTTCGATTTCGTGCCTGACAAGGCACTGGTGCTGATGGCAGTGGGCGTGACGCCCTTCGTCGCGCTGGCGTTGCCGCGGCGCATCGCGCCCAACATCGAGGCGCCGGGCCAGGCCTTCCTGGCAGGCGCCATCGGCGGCGCCATCCAGCTCGTGTCGGGTGTCACCGGGCCGCTGCTCGACATCTTCTATGTCCGCACCGGCATGACGCGGCAGGTCAACGTCGCCACCAAGGCGGCGGCGCAGGTGCTGGGCCATCTCACCAAGGTCGTGTATTTCGCCGCGCTGATCGACGATCCGGCCGGGCGCGACCTCGAGCAGTGGCTGGTGATGACCTACGCCGCGGCATTCGCCGTGTTCGGCACCACCTTGTCGCGCCGGTTCCTCGACCGCATGTCGGACAAGCAATTCTACCACTGGACGCGACGGGTCATCCTGGCATTGGGTGCCGTCTATGTCGCGCAGGGAATTTGGCGGATGGTGCACGGATGACGGATACTAAGACGCCTGACGTAAAGGCAGAAGTGCGGGCGCTGCTCGATCGTCTGCCCGACGATTGCACGTTCGCCGATGTCCAGCGCGGCATCGCCATGCTGGTGTGGCCCAAGCACCGCGACGGCGGCCTCGCGCCGGAGCGACTCGACCCGGAAGAAGTGAAACGCCGCCTGCGCGAATGGCTCAAGTCGGAGAAGGACAAATGAAGGACCGCGTCTCGATCGACCTCAAGGACGGCGTCGCCAACGTCCGTCTGATCCGCGCCGACAAGATGAACGCGCTCGATCCCGCGATGTTCGAGGGCATCATCGAGGCGGGTGCGAAGCTCGCCGGCATGAAGGGCCTGCGGTGCGTCGTGCTCTCGGGCGAGGGCAAGGCCTTCTGCGCCGGCCTCGACATGGGAAGTTTCGCCGCCATGAAGGCGGATGGCGACGCCGTGCCCGGCGTGCGCGATCTCACCAAACGCATCCACGGCATCGCCAACCGGCCGCAGCAATGCGCCTGGCTGTGGCGTGAGCTGCCCGTGCCCGTGATCGCCGCCGTCCACGGCGTGGCCTTCGGTGGCGGCTTCCAGATCGCCCTCGGGCCGGACATCCGCTACGCCACCGCCGACACGCGCTTCTCGGTGATGGAGATCAAGTGGGGCCTGGTGCCCGACCTCGCCGGGACGCAGCTCATGCGCCACCTCGCGCGCGAGGACGTCGTGCGAGAGCTCACCTACACCGGCCGCATCTTCAACGGCACCGAGGCGCAGCAGATGGGTTTCGTCACCCGCGTGGTCGACGATCCGCTGAAGGCGGCGTTCGAGGCGGCAGAGGAAATCGCCGCCAAGAGTCCGGATGCGATCCGCGCCGACAAGCGGCTGCTCAATGCCGCGGTCGCCACCGATGCCGCGTCGGGCCTGATGATGGAGTCGGTCGAGCAGCAGAAGCTGATCGGCTCGCCCAACCAGCTCGAGGCCATCATGTCGAACCTGCAGAAGCGCGCCGCCAACTACAAGGACTGACCCCATGAACCGCCAATGGCTCTACGCCAAGCAGCCGCAAGGCAAGATCACCGCCGACACGTTCGAATGGACCGAGACGGCGATCCCCGTGCCGAAGGAAGGCGAGGTACTGGTGCGCACGCGCATGCTCTCGCTCGACCCTGCCAACCGCGCCTGGATGATGGGCAAGACCTACCGCGACGCGCTGGAGCCCGGCCAGGTGATGAGCGGCTTCACGATCGGCGAGGTGGTCGATTCGAAGGCGCCGGGCCTGGTGAAAGGCGACATCGTCGAGGGCGACTGGGGCTGGCAGGATTACGCCGCACTGCCGTCGCGGCGTCTCGCCAGGCGCGCGACCGAGGCGCCGCTCGAACTCCTGATCGGCCCGCTCAGTGTCACCGGCCTCACCGCCTATTTCGGCCTGCTGGAAGTGGGCCAGCCCAAGCCCGGTGACACGGTGCTGGTGTCGGCGGCGGCCGGCGCGGTCGGTACCATGGTGGGCCAGATCGCCAGGCTCGCAGGCTGTCGCGTCGTCGGCACGGCGGGCGGCCAGGACAAATGCGACTGGCTGGTGCGCGAACTCGGCTTCGATGCCGCGGTCGACTACAAGGCGGGCGGCGTGCGCCGCGCGCTGGCGGCGGCGTGCCCCGCCGGTATCGACGTCTATTTCGACAACACCGGCGGGCCGGTGCTCGATGCCGCGCTCTCGCTGATGAACCTGCGCGGCCGCATCGCCTGCTGCGGCAACGTCTCGCAATACGATGTGGAGAAGCCCGCGCCCGGGCCGATGGCGGTGCCGGGCCTGATCGTGACCAAGCGGCTCCGGATGGAAGGCTTCATCGTCATGGATTTTTACGACCGCCGCGCCGAAGCCGAGTCTCGCCTCGCGCGTTGGGTTGCCGAGGGCAAGATCAAAGCCGTGGTCGACATCGTCGACGGTCTCGACAAGGCGCCGGAGGCTTTGATCGGGCTCTTTGGCGGCAAGAACCGCGGCAAGATGGCGGTGAGGGTCTGAGCGTGGCGCTCGTTCTTCACGCCCATCCGTTCTCGTCCTACTGCCAGAAGGTGCTGATCGCGCTCTACGAAAACGACACGCCTTTCGCGCTGAAGATGCTGACCGACGCCGACTCCTTCGCCGAATTGGCGAGGCTCTGGCCGTTGAGGCTGATGCCGGTGCTCACGGACGGCGAGGAGGTCGTGCGCGAGGCCAGCATCATCATCGAATATCTGATGCTGCGTCATCCCGGGTCGGCGCGATTGATCCCGCAGGATTCCAGGGCCGCCTTGCAAGTGCGCTTCCTCGATCGGGTCTTCGACAACTACGTCATGGGGCCGATGCAGCGGATCGTCGGCGATGCGCTGCGCGGCACGGCCGAGCGCGACCCGAAGGGCGTGGCCGACGCCAAGGCGCGGCTCGACCAGTCCTACGAATGGCTCGACGGCGAGCTGATGGGGCGAGCCTGGGCGACGGGGGAGGACTTCACGCTCGCCGACTGCGCAGCGGCACCGTCGCTCTTCTACGCCGACTGGGTGCACCCGATCGGCGAACGGTTCGGCACCCTCCGCGCCTATCGCGCGCGGCTGCTCAAGCGGCCGTCCTTCGCGCGCGCCGTCGAGGAAGCACGGCCCTACCGGTCGTTCTTCCCTCTCGGCGCACCGGACAGGGACTGACGGACCTTATCTATTTGCCGGTGAAAACCGGCTTGCGCTTGTCGACGAAGGCTTGAACCGCTTCCTTGTGATCGGCGGTACGTGACGCCGACACCAGACGCTCGGCTTCGCGATAGTGCGCGGTCGAGTAATCAATGTGCAGCGCGTCGTCGAGATTGTCCTTGATGAGGCGCAGCGCAACCCGCGGCCCGTCGGCCAGCGATTTGGCGAAAGCGAAGGCTTCGTCCTTCAGCTTGGCGTCGTCGACCACACGGTTGAACAGGCCGATGCGCTCGCCGCGCTCGGCGTCGACCTTCTCCGAGGTGAGCATCAGCTCGCGCGCCCGCATCGGCCCGACCGTGCGGGTCAGCAGCCAGGCAATGCCGTAGTCGCCCGACAGGCCGATCCTGGCGTAGCCCGTGGTGCCGAAGGCCGACTTCGCCGCAATGCGGATGTCGCAGGCCAAGGCGATGGCGAGGCCGGCGCCCGCCGCTGCGCCGGGCAGCGCGGCGATCGTGGGCTTGCGCACGGCGAACAACGCGCCGGTGAGATGTGCCTGTCGCCAGCGCAGGTCCGACAGTCGCTCTTCGTAGCTCATCTGACCGCGCGGGCCGCGGCCGCCCATGCCCTTGACGTCGCCGCCGCTGCAGAAGGCCGTGCCGGCACCGGTGATCAGCAGAGCGCCGACGTTCGGATCGTCACCGCGCGCCTTGATCTGGTCGCGTAGCGCCTCCGTCAGGGCGGGCGACATGGCGTTGCGCGCCTCCGGCCGGTTGAGCGTGATCAGCGCCACGCCATCGCGGACGGAGCATAAAAGTTCGGTTGTGCCGGTGTCGATTTCCATGGGACCTTCTTCACCTTCTCGAGGATTGGCAATGACATTCCCGGTCACCGAACACACCGTCAAGACCGCCCGTCACACCACGGGCTATCTCGCCTGCGGAGCGGAAAAGGCGCCGCTGCTGATCTTCGTCCATGGCTGGCCGGAGCTGTCGCTGTCGTGGCGGCATCAGCTTCCGGCGTTCGCCGCGCTCGGCTTCCGCTGCATCGCCCCCGACATGCGCGGTTACGGCCGCTCCAGCACCTACACGCGCCACGAAGACTTCGCGCAGGAGCTCATCGTGCAGGACATGCTCGAATTGTTGGCCTCGCTCGGCCGCGACGAGGCCGTGTGGATCGGCCACGACTGGGGCAGCCCCGTGGTCTGGAACATCGCCAGCCACCATCCGGAGAAGACCGTCGGCGTGGCGAGCCTCTGCGTGCCGTATCTCGCCGAAGGCTTCACTCTCGACGCCATGCTGCCGCTGGTCGATCGCACGCTCTATCCGGCGGACAAGTTCCCGGCCGGCCAGTGGGACTACCAGTTCTTCTACCAGGAGAATTTCGACAAGGCCTGCAAAGGCTTCGAGGCCGATATCCGCAACGTGGTGAAGGCGCTGTTCCGCAAGGGCGATCCCGCGCGCGTCGGCAAGCCCGCGCCAACCTCGATGGTGCGTGCCGCCGGCGGATGGTTCGGCGGCGGCCCGTGCCCCGACGTGCCGCGCGACGCCGATGTCATCACCGAGGTGGACATGGAGGCCTACACCGCTGCGCTGACGAGGAACGGCTTCTTCGGGCCCGACTCTTGGTACATGAACCACAGGGTCAACGGCGCCTACTCGGCGACGTCGAAGAACGGCGGCAAGCTTGCGATGCCGGTGTTGTTCCTGCACGGCGCCTACGACACGACCTGCGAGACGATGCACTCGAAGCTCGCCGGGCCGATGCGTCGCGATTGCGCCGATCTCACCGAGGTGGTGGTGAATTCCGGCCACTGGATGGCGCAGGAGCAGCCCGTCGCGGTGAATGCAGCGATGGCCAGGTGGCTGGCGGCCAAGCTTCCCGAATACTGGAAGGCCTGATCGGCAGGCAACCTCGGCCGGGGCTTCCCTTTGTCGCCACGGCCCAGCCATCGCTCGGCCATAAAGCGGGAGCCTGCTGGGAGCCTTGCCAGGAGGACTTTCCGTGCGAACCGCTTCGATCGCCTTTGTCGCCATTCTGTGCGCCGGGCTCGCGTCGCCTGCCTTTGCCCAGAAGGACAAGGATGACAAACCCGGTCGCGGCAGCCCGCCCGACAAGTCGGCGGTAGCGCCCGGCAAGGGGCAAGGTCAGGGCCAGGGCGGATCGCCGGCGAACCCGCAGGGCGGGCCACAGGCCGCCACGCCGCAGGTCAACATCACCATCAATGATCGCGACCGCAGCTCGGTCTACGGCTATTACCGCACCGAGTACGCAGCCGGTCGCTGCCCGCCGGGTCTCGCCAAGAAGAACAACGGCTGCCTGCCGCCAGGCCAGGCCAAGAGACTCTGGGCGATCGGCCAGCCGTTGGCGGCCGGCATCGTCTTCTATCCTCTGCCCGGCGTCCTGTTGGCGCAGCTCACGCCGCCCCCTTCGGGCTACCAATACGTACGGGTCGCCAACGACATCCTGATGATGGCGATCGGCACGCGTCTGATCGCTGGTGCCGTGGCCGATCTCAGCAGCCTCTAGCCTTTGGCGGTGCGCAGGACGGCGCGCCGCTCCAGGCTTCCCTTCGGCCACATCTTCTTGATGTCGTAGAACTCACTCACCGAAGGCGTGCCTTCGGGCAGCACGACCCAGGGCTGCTTCGACATGGTGAAGATATGGATGTCGGGCGGCATGGCGTCCGGATTGTCGAGTGTGCCGACGCGCACGAAACGCACGGCATCGCCCGCGCCCGGGTAGTTGCTCCACACCGCGATGCGGCAGTTGGGGCAGCGCCAGATCTTCTGGCCCTTGCCGCTTTCCGACGGCGTCAGCACCAACTCGGGCTCGCCGCTCAGGAGCTCGACGCGGTCAGCCTCGATCATGGCATTGAGCGCAAAGGCCGTGCCGGTCTCGCGCTGGCACCAACGACAGTGGCAGCAATGCACGAACAGCGGCCTGGAGGCCAGGCGGTAGCGCACCTGGCGACAGGTGCAGCCGCCTTCGTAGGTTTCAGACTTGCTGGTCATGGCGTTGCAGGCTCCCGATGGACTGGCTCGCCAAGGTGAACCCATGGCAGGCGCTCGCCGACGAAGATCTCGCCGGTCGGGGCGAGTCGCGCCGCTTCGTCGAAAGCCCCGAACGCGGCCACCGGAGCGCCACCGTGCCTGCGGCAGCTCTGGCAGTGACACCAGAGAATCCATTTTGGCGTTCCGACGGCTCGAAAGTGCACCGATCCGCAGAGGCAGCCGCCGTCGTAGGTCGTGTTGCTGGCCATGGTGCGAACCTCCCGGCTATGGTCGGCAAGAAGTAGCATTTGGGCGGGGGGAGAGAAATGGCCGGACGGCTTCAAGACAAGGTGGCGGTGGTGACCGGCGCGGCGCCGCGCGGCGAAGGTGTCGGCAACGGCATGGCGACGGCCATCCTGTTCGCGCGCGAGGGCGCCAAGGTGGTACTCGTCAATCGCAGCGCCGAGCGCGCCGAGGCGCTGGCGAAGCTGATCAAGGACGAAGGCGGCGAGGCCTCGGTGTTCGCAGGCGACGTCGCCCGGGCCGACGCAGCTGAGGCGATGGCGGCGTTCGCTGTCAAGAAGTACGGCCGCCTCGACATCCTGCACAACAATGTCGGCATCGGCGGACCGGGCACGCCCGAGACAGTGACATTGGAGACCTGGAACAAGGTCCTCGAGGCCAATCTCACCACTACCATGTTGTGTTCGAAGTTCTGCATTCCCAGGATGAAGGAAGGCGGCGGCGGTTCGATCATCATGGTGTCGTCGATCGCGGGCGCGCTCGGCCTGATGGGCAGCCCGGGCGCTGTGGCCTACGCCACGGCCAAGGCCGGCCTGCACGGCTTCACGCTGTCGGTTGCGGCCGATTACGCGACGCAGAACATCCGCGCCAATTGCATTGTCGTGGGTTCGGTGCATACGCCGATGGTGGCGCATCTCGGTGCCGAGGCACGCGAGCGGCGCAAGAATCTGGTGCCGATGCAGATCGAAGGGACGGCGTGGGACATCGCCCACGGCGCGGTCTATCTCGCTTCGGACGAATCACGCTGGGTGACCGGCGTTCTGCTGCCGATCGACGGCGGGCTGGTCGCGCTCCGGCAGTGGCCGCGCTAGATCAGTCGGCGGCGGCGGGCACCGTGTAGTGGCCGGCGATGAACTTCGCCTTGGCGTGCGTACGGGAGAGCTTGCCCGATGACGTCAGCGGCAGCCCGAATTTCCGCGAGATCAGTTCGATGCGGCAGTCGACACCGGCGGTTTCCTTGACCGTCTGACGAATGCTGCCGGTCAGTGCGTCAAGTTCCGCGGCATCGCCCATGTAGCTCATCACGAGGACGACGACTTCCTCGCCCCCTCCCGATTCGACGGAGAAGGCGCAGGCATCGCCCTGGCGCAGACGCGGCAGGGCCTCGATGGCCCACTCGATATCCTGCGGCCAGATGTTGCGGCCGTTGACGATGATCAGGTCCTTTGCGCGACCAGTCACCACGATTTCGCCGTCGCTCCAGTAACCGAGGTCGCCGGTATCGAGCCAGCCGTCCTTGAGGACGCGCGCGCTGGCCTCGGGCTCGCCGAAATAGCCCGGCATGACGCTTGGGCCCTGGACGAAAAGTCGGCCGACCTTGCGTTCGGATACCGCGGCGCCGCTCTCGTCACGGATCTCGATGCGATGTCCGGGCAAGGCCTGGCCGCACACGACGAAATCGCGGTGGCCCGATTTATCGATCTTGAAGCCACCGAAGCGGCGGCCGAAACTCAGGCCGACACAGAGTTCGGCCATGCCGTAGCTCGGCAGGAAGGCGCGGGCGTCGAAGCCCGCCGCGGCAAAGGTTTCCGCAAAGCGCTGCAGCACCGGCGCCTGGATCAGGTCGGCACCGACGCCGGCCAGCTTGAGGGATGACAGGTCGATGTCGGCGGGCATCTGCGTCTGCGCGCGGCGCGCGACGAGATCATAGCCGAAGCTCGGGCTGTAGGTGATGGTGGCGCGGCGGCGCGAGATCAGCGAGAGCCACTGCGTGGGACGGCGCGCGAAATCGCGCGGCGCCAGAAGATCGACGCTCCGCTGCGCGCACATCGGCGCCAGGATGAAGCCGATCAATCCCATGTCGTGATAGAGCGGCAGCCAGCTTACGCCGGAATCGCATTCGTTCAATTCCTGGCGGCCGATCGAACCGTCGATATTCGCCATCAGTTGGTCCTGGCGGATATCGACTCCCATCGGGGCACGCGTGCTTCCGGATGAAAACTGCACGTAGCACTGTTCACCGCGGGACAGGGGGCGCAGCTCGACCTGAGGGTCGGGCAAGGCCTCGAACGTCGACATCGAACCGGCGAGACGCGCGGTAGTTCCTCGTGCCGCAGTCGTGGCATAGGCCGCGAGCTCGTCGGGGGCAACGACACCGATGGCGCCGGCGGCGGTGATCTGCCGGCTGAGCTGCTCGATGTAGCTCGCCTTGGCGCCGAGACCGACCGGGACCGACACCGGCACGGGCAGCACGCCGGCGTACTGTGCGCCGAAGAAGGCAACGCAGAACCCCGGCCAGGTGTCGGCGATGATCAGCAGGCGTTCGCCGCGCGCGATCCCGGCGCCGATGAGACGACGGGCGAAAGTCTGGGCTCGGGTTCGGATTTCGTGGTAGGGTAGGTTGCTGAGCAGTCGGCCGCGCGCATCGAAAAAGTTGAGACCGGTCTCGCCCCGCGCCGCGTAGTCGAGTGCGGCGCACAAGCTGGTGAAGCCGCCGCGGCGGAACGGAAGACTGGAGTTGCGGGTAGGCGTTGGCGCCAGCGCGGGGTGACTGCCGCGATGCAGGTGGAGGTCGCCGTCCATTTGTTTTACCGGTCCGATCGAGATATGGCGCTCAGGGGGGGAACTGGCGCTGGTGAAGCGATACCGGTGTTGGCGAACAGCTATGCGAGCCGGCGGACACAGGGAGCGGAGTGCTCCGTTCACTCGTGAGGGAGTGTCCGGAAACGTACAAAATGGTCCTTGAGGCCAGCTAATTCAATAGTTTTGTCGCACCGCCAATGCGGAATGTCCCTGTTGGCGATGTGGTCCGGAAGTGCTCGCAATCTATTGAATTTGTTGAATAATCACGCTTTTCGCGGCGCGGCGCATTGCGCGGCGGTCATAGTGCCATGTGTAGAGCCCGCTCGCGACGATGATGGCGGCGCCCATGAGCGTCCAGTGGTCGGGAATGTCGCCGAAGACGAGGGCGCCCAGCACGGCGGCCCAAACGAGCAGGGTATAGGCATAGGGCTGGACGGCGCCGGCCTCGGCATGATCGAGCGCCTTGATCAGCGCGTAGTGGGAGAGCGCCCCCAGCAGCGCGACGGCGACCAGCAGGACCCAGCCCTGTGTGTCCGGCCACTGCCATTGCCACGGTCCGACCAAGGTGGTGGCACCGAAGGCCACGAACGCGGACCACACCAGGGTCGTGTCGGCCGAATCGGTGCGCGAGCAGAGCCGGATCAGGACCTGGTAGGTGGCCCACAGCAGGGCGCCGAGCAGCGGCAGCAGCATCGGCCAATCGAGCGCCCGGAGGCCGGGGCGTACGATCATCAGCATGCCGGCGAAGGCGACAGCGACGGCGAGCCAGCGGGCAAGGCCCGCGCGCTCGCCGAGGAAGAGCACTCCCAGGGCGATCACGATCAGCGGCGAAGTGGCGGCGACAGCGTGAGTGTCGGCGAGCGGCAGGTAGTTGAATGCCAGCACGAAGACCGCGCTTTCGACGACCGCCAGCAGCGCCCGGCCGCCCTGCAGCCAGGGGCGCTGCGTGCGAGCCGCGGTCATGAGGCCGCCCCGGCGCTGCACGACCAGCCAGGCAAAGACCGAAAAGACGGCGTAGCGGATCCACATCATCTGGCCGATCGCATAGTCGGCCACCAGCCACTTGGCGATGGCGTCCATGCTGGCGAAGCCCAACATGGCGAGCATGGTATAGAGCGCGCCGAGTGAGGTGTTGTTGCGTGCCGCGAGCAGTCTCATTCCGCGGCGGCGACGCGGTGCGCCGGCGGCCGGAAGGCGGGAATCACGCGCTCGGCAAAGAGTTTCAGGCTTCTCATCGCCTTCTCGCGCCCGTAGTAGGGCGGATAGTGCAGCAGCAGCGACGTCATGCCGGTGCGTGCCTGGATTTCTCGCAGGCGTGCGATCACCGTTTCGGCCGAACCGTGCAGCAGAGTGCTGCCGAGCAGATCGTCGTAGGTCAAGGCGCCGCCCTTCTCGGACACCGAGCCGAGATAGCCGGCGGTGCCGGTGCCGCCGAAGTGCGCGATATGGCGGACGATCGCCTCCTCGGTGTCGACACGGGCCTGGGCGTCGGTGTCGGCCACATAGACCCAGCGCGCGATGTCGATCTGGCCAGCCGCCGGGTTTTTGGCGCGTTCGGGCGTGGCTTTGGCGAGTTCGCGCCTGTAGAGCGCGGTCTGTGCCGCCAGCGTGTCGATGCCGGGCAGCGTCGAGAGCATCAGGCCGAAGCCGTTGCGCCCGCAATAGCCGATCGAGCGGTCGGTGCCGCCGGCCATGTAGAGTGGCGGGTGCGGCATCTGCAGCGGCTGGGGCAGCATCTCGTAGGGCTCGGCCACGGTGCCGGTGAAGTACTTGCCCTTATGGTCGTAGCACCGGCGGTGGAAGGCATCGAACATCAGGCCGACCGCTTCCTCGACCATGTCGCGGCGGCCGTCGAAGTCCTTGCCCAATCCCACGAATTCATAAGGGCGGTAACCCGAGCCGATACCCAGCATGACTCGGCCGTTGGACAGGATATCGACGAAGTTGGTGTTCTCGACGACACGGATCGGATCATAGAGCGGCAGCGTGATCACGCCCGAGGCCAGCTTGATGCGGCTGGTCTTGGCCGCGAGATAGGCCATGTAGGCGAAGCAGTCCGGCATGATGCCGTAGCCGGTCGAGAAATGATGCTCGGCGATCCAGGCGGTGTCGTAGCCCAGACGCTCAGCCTCGATGATCTCCTCGGTCGTGCGCTGATGCACGCCGCGGTGCGGATAGGGCTCTTCTTTCGGATTCGGGTGAGAGGTGAAAAGAACGCCGAATTCCATGCTTCCTGCCAATTTCGTTGCGCAATCCTAGGACGTCAGACATGCACTTGCCAGCGATTGAGCAGTCCGCCTGGCGAGCGTAGCCTCGCCCCGAAGATGGAGGGCTGCCATGGCATACGACCTCGTCGTCAAGAACGGCATGATCGTCGACGGTTCCGGATTGCCGCGCTATCGCGGCGACGTCGGCGTCACCGACGGCAAGATCGTCGAGATCGGCCGCATCGCGTCGGCCGCCAGGGAAACCCTCGATGCCGAGGGCCATATCGTGGCTCCGGGTTTCATCGACGGCCACACCCACATGGACGCCCAGATCTTCTGGGACCCGATCGGCACCAGCTCCTGCTTCCAGGGCGTGACCAGCGTCGTGATGGGCAACTGCGGCTTCACGCTCGCGCCATGCCGCGAGAGCGAGGCCGACCTGGTGTTCCGCAACCTCGAACGTGCCGAGGACATTAGCCGCGCCGCCATGCTGGCCGGAATTAAGTGGCGCTGGGAGACATTCCCGCAATTCCTCGACGTGCTCGACACGCTGCCCAAGGGCATCAACTACGCGGGCTATGTCGGCCACTGTGCGCTGCGCACGTACGTCATGGGCCAGCGCGCCTTCACCGACGAGGCGACCGAGGACGACACCAAGGCGATGGTGCACCAGGTCAGGGAGGCGATCGCCGCCGGCGCCATTGGCTTTTCAACCACGCGCAGCGTCAATCACCAGACTTCCGACGACAAGCCCGTCGCCAGCCGGCTGGCGACGTGGCAGGAATTCGAGACCCTGGTCAAGGCGATGGGCGCGGGCCTCGTCGAGGTCGCGGGCGAGCCCACGGGCGCCGACAGTGAGAAGGCGCGAAAGTACTACGACGGCCTGTCCGAGCTCACGATCGCCACCGGCCGGCCAATCACCTTCGGCCTGTTCAATCGGCGCCGCATGCCGGGTGCCTGGCGTACCACTTTCGACATCATGGAGCGCGCCGCGCAACGCGGCGGCCGCATGTTTGCCCAGGTGCACAGCCGGGCGCTGAATGTGCTGCTGTCATTCGAGACTCAGCTGCCGTTCGACAAGTGGGAGCTGTGGTGCGAGATGCGCGCCAAGCCGATCGCCGAACAGAAGAAGGCGCTGCTCGATCCCGAGATGCGTCGCCGACTGGTCGAGATCGCCTCCAAGCCCTACGAGGGTCCGGTCGTGCGCGGTACCGAGGCGCGGCCGCCGGAGTGGGATTGGATCTTTGCCTTGGACAAGATGCAGGGCCCGCACAAATCGATGGCGGACTTGGCGCGCCAGCGCAATACGCACCCGGTCGAGCTGATGATAGACATGGCGCTCGAGCGCGACATGAAGTTCTTCATGATGCAACCAGTCGCCAACGAGAACCAGAGCGAGGCGCTGGAGCTGATGAAGCATCCGCGCTCGGTCGTGACCTTCTCCGACTCCGGAGCGCACGTCTCGCAGATCATGGACTCTTCGCTGCAGACCCATCTGCTCAGCCATTGGGTGCGCGAGAAGCAGGCTTTTACGCTCGAAGAGGCGGTGAAGCTGATTACCTGCGACATCGCTACCCAGTTCGGGTTCCACGACCGCGGCCTGCTGCGTGAGGGCATGGCGGCCGACATCGCTGTGTTCGATCCCGCTACGGTCGGCCCGCGCATGCCCGAGGTCGTGTGCGACCTGCCGGCCGGCGCCAAGCGGCTGCGCCAGAAGGCCGATGGCATGCGTGCCACGATCGTGAACGGCCAGGTCGTGCTGCGCGACAACGAGCCGACGGGCAGTCTGCCCGGACAGCTTATTCGCAAGGGTGCGCGGCACTAGGAACGCGATGGGGACAGAAAGCGACATAGACGACGCGCCGCTGGCCGACCTCGCGACTCCTCACCACGCCAAGCGCACCTATCGGCAATTGCTGCGGCGCGGCACCGATGCGATGTCGACGGTGCGATGTGGGCTCCAGCACGCCAATGCCGACGTGCGCTACCACTGCTGCCGATTTCTCGATCGTTTCCTCGATCCGGAAATCCTCGGCGATCTGATATTCATGCTCAATGATCCAGACCATCGCGTTCGTCTGACGTCGCTGCATACCCTGGCGTGCGACCGCTGCAAGGAAGGAGATTGCCGACCCGACGAGGCTCAGGTTCTGCCGCTCGCCATCGGATTAATGGCGAACGATCCGGACGCCCATGTCAGGGCCACGGCGGTCGAGCTGATGGGACAATGGGTTCACGCCAGTTCGGCAGCCGAAGCGATCTTGTTGGAGGCGATGAAGTCGGACCCGAGCACTGCTGTCCGCAAGAAGGCCGGATGGTACGCTCCGGGCGGCACGATCCACCGGCGAACCACGCCGAGGTCGAGGCGATCCGGATGAAACTGCCTTGGTTTCGTCACTTGACTTCGCTGCGCCGCACCATCATAACCCCGCCAGCCCGCCACTTCGTGGGTTGATCAAGGTTTCTCGCGATCGCGCGACGCGCCCCATTTCTTGTGACGGCGCTTCATCCCGAGACAATCCCCAAAGCAAGAGCCGTCCCAGCCGCGCGCGGGAACGGGCCAAAAGCCACCCTACATACGCGTGCCTGAAAGGCACGGTGGGCGGCGAGAAGGACTATTTTCAGTGAGTGAAGTTTCGTTTGCGGATCTCGGCCTGTCCGAGCCGTTGCTGCGTGCCCTGCACGGAGCCAAGTACACCACCCCGACACCGATCCAGGCGCGCACCATTCCGGCCCTGCTCCAGGGCCGCGACGTGCTCGGCATTGCCCAGACCGGCACCGGCAAGACAGCGGCCTTCGCGCTGCCCGTGCTTCAGCTGCTGGCCGCGTCCAGCGAACGCGCCCAGCCGAAAAGCCCGCGCGCGCTCGTGCTGGCGCCGACCCGCGAGCTCGCCGTGCAGATCGCGCGCAGCTTCGACACCTACGGCCGCGGCCTCGGCCTCAGGCTCGCCACCGTCGTCGGCGGTCTGGGCTACGGCCGCCAGATCGAGACGCTGGCCCGCGGCGTCGACATCCTGATCGCCACGCCCGGCCGTCTGCTCGACCTGGTCGAGCGCGGCAACGTGAAACTCGGCCAGGTGACCTTCTTCGTGCTGGACGAAGCCGATCGCATGTTTGACATGGGATTCATCCGTGACGTGCGCCGTATCGCCGGTTCGGTCTCGAAGAACCGCCAGACGCTGCTGTTCTCGGCCACCATGCCGAACGACATCGCCAAGCTCTCGTCGGAAATCCTTCGCAATCCCGAGCGGGTCGAGATCGCGGCCCAGGGCAAGCCGATCGAGAAGATCGAGCAACGCGTCTACTACGTGAACGCTTCCGGCAAGCGCCAGCTCCTCAGCCACCTGCTGTCCGACGCGGCGCTCGAGCGCGTAATCGTGTTCACCCGCACCAAGCGCGGTGCCAACCGCGTCGCCGAGGCGCTCGAGGACCGTGGCGTGCGTTCCGAGGCGATCCACGGCAACAAGTCGCAGAACGCCCGTCAGAAGGCGCTCGACAACTTCAGCCGCGGCAAGGCCCGCGTGCTGGTCGCCACCGATCTCGCCTCGCGCGGCATCGATGTCCAGGGCGTGACCCACGTCATCAACTACGAGCTGCCGGCCGACGCCGAGAGCTACGTCCATCGCATCGGCCGCACCGCGCGCGCTGGCGCCTCGGGCATTGCGGTGTCGTTCTGCGACTCGAGCGAGCGTGGCCAGTTGCGCAGCATCGAGAAGCTCACCCGTCAGCCCATCGCCGTCGTGGCGACGCCGGCCAACGAAGACATGCCGGTGATGCCGGTGGTGTCGCGTACCCGCGACGATCGCGATGACCGTGACGAACGCGGCCGCGACGAGCGTCCGCGCGGTCGTGGTCCCGGCGGTCCGGGTGGCCGTCCGCGTTCCTTCGGCGACCGTCCGCGGTCGTTCGGTGATCGTCCGAACGGCCCGCCGCGTGGTGGCCGCCCGCATGGTGATCGCCCTGACGGCGATCGGCCGCGTCCGGAAGGCGAGCGTCAGTGGTCGCAGGGTGATTTCCGTGATCGTCCGCACCAGCCGGGTGACCGCCCGCACGGTGACCGTCCGAATGGTGACCGTCCGCATGGTGATCGTCCTCATGGCGGTCGTCCGCGTTCCTTCGGCGATCGACCGAATGGTCCGCCACGCGGCGACCGTCCCCAGGGTGATCGTCCCCAAGGTGATCGGCCGCAAGGCGACCGCCCTCGTTCGTTCGGCGATCGTCCGAACGGTCCGCCGCGTGGCGACCGTCCCCATGGCGATCGTCCGCGCTCGAACGGCGGCGCCCGTCGCTTCGGCGGCCGGGGGCGCGCTGCGTAGCTAGATAATTCCTTCCTCGCGGAAGATTTCGAGACACTTGCGAAGAGCGCGCTCATACCGGGCGCGCTCTTTTGCTATCGACTCGTCGTTCCATGGGAAGAAGCCACCCTTGGTCTTGAAGCCGATGCGGCCCTCGTCGACATTGCGCTGGAGTACGGGCGGCGGGCCGTCGGCGTTGGTGAGATCGGGCCAGATGATCTTTGCCACCGCGCAGGTCGTGTCCCAGCCCGAATGCTCCTTCTGCATGATTGGGCCGGCGGCGGCATAGCGGAAGCCGAAGGAGAGGCGCACCGTGGCGTCGATGTCCTCGGGAGAGGCGACGCCCTGCTCGATCAGCCACAGCGCCTCGCGCATCAGCGCACCCTGGATGCGGTTGCCGAGAAAGCCGATCACATCCTTCTTCACCTGGACCGGCCGCTTGCCGAGCGCGCTCATGATCGCGCCGATTTTCTCGGCCGTCGGAATGTCGGTGTGGATGGAGCGCACGACCTCGACCAGGGGGATCAGGTGCGCCGGCATGAAGAAGTGCAGGCCGAGCATGCGGCCCTGCGTCTTGAGACCTTTGGCGATCTCGCTGATCGGGAAGCTTGAGGAATTCGAGGTGAGCGCGCAGTCGGGCCGGGCGAGCCCTTCCATGTCGGCGAAGAGCTGCTGCTTCAGTGCCAGATCCTCCGTCACTGTCTCGACGACCAGGTCGATCCTGGGCCACGGTGCCTCGGCGAGAGTCGCGTAAGTTGTAAGGCCCGACGTGTCGGCGGGCTTGCCCATCGACGCGAGCGCCTTGGCTGTCGCGGCCGGCAGGCCGTCGCGCGTAGAAGCCGAGCGCGACATCACATCGACCTTCCAGCCGCCGCCCAGGAACATGGCGATGATGCCCACGCCCATGGTCCCGCCACCCAGTACGAGCGCATGACCGGCGGGTGCGCGCTGTTCGCTTTGCGACATTCTTTGTCCTCCCATATCGACGAGCCCCCGGGGGCGGGGCAATATCCGCGACCAATTCATCGGCTTCAACCCGGGGGAAACGCATGAGCGCCACCTACAAAG
>Ga0082335_1003126_pt1 | contig 28241 bp, 25 predicted proteins | sample Subgrocontami58m_FD_72375 | JGI IMG/M metagenome (GOLD analysis project Ga0082335, IMG submission 72375) | Subsurface groundwater microbial communities from S. Glens Falls, New York, USA - GMW37 contaminated, 5.8 m (SPADES assembly) (version 2) ...
CAAAGAATATGGAAGCCAGCGAACCTGCAAATGTTGTAATAGTTGCCCACCAAATTGCATTTTTATAATTGGTGGTCTTACTCCCAAAGAGTGTAGCAACCCCTTTAAAGTTGTCATTAGCGCCATTTGAATAAGCGAGGAAGCATGTAGACAGAAAAAGGGTTATTAAAATTATCATCAGAAATCTATTTCTACGTTAAGAGAATCAAGGAATTTATTAAATGCTGTAAAGAGTTCCATCACACCAAGGGCTTCAACAATTTCCGAATCACTAGCACCTCCCTTCCTTAGCTCTTCAAATTCTTCATCAGTTATCTTATTGGGGTCTTTGTTCGCCTTCCTGACAAAGGTTATAAGTTCTCGTTCCTTCTCCGTAAATTTTGATTTCTCAATCTCACTCTCAATCATTCCAAGCTCTTTGTCCGTAGTCCCGATTGTCCTGAGTGCGGCCGTATGAGCCGCTACGCAATACGCACAACTATTGTCCTTTGAAACCAGAAGGGCAATAGATTCTTTGACCTTTCGGCTCAAACTCCCTTGCATCATTACTGCCTTTACCTTGCTCCAGTTGGCCTTCAATAGTGGAGGAAAATGAGCGTAGGTCTTAAATAAATTGGGGATCTTGCCAAAAGCATCCTCAATTTCAGTAAATATCTCCTGCACTTCAAAATCATGTTTCAGGACTTGTTCTCTCCCTATAACCGAAAGTCTTGCCATCATTCACCTCCATGTAATTTTCTCTTTATAATAGCGTCAGACTACTTTCTTGCTGCGTATATCCGTTAGTGTAAACCCGGTAGTATTAATCCTTTCAGAGATCACCAATTCGGTGGCTTGCCCCTCGATCGAAGATGTTTCCGCACTCACCGTATCTTCTCTCCGACAAGTATCATAATCACAGCCGGTACAATCAATCATTTCCACCTTTTTTCTATATTCCATAAAAACTACGTTACTCCAGACTTTTTAAGATCTGCATGAATTCCCCGGCATTGACAAAACCTGTAATAGTTTTATCCGTGAGTACATTTCCATCCCTGTCGACAAACACGATAGTAGGCAAACCAACGACTCCATACTTGTCCCAAAGTTGTTTAATTTTTGGATTGTTACTATTAGTACAATCAATCTTAATATTCACAAATCTCCTTGATTCCTTGATCACTTCTGGACTGGTATACGTAAGCTTCTCGAACTCCATACAGGCCGCACACCACGACGCATAAAAATCAATCATCGCCACCTTTCTACTTGCCTTGGCCTGCCTGAGTCCTTCCTCCTCACTCATCACCCAATCGATCTTCTCCTGAGCAGCTACGGACTGACCAGGAGTTGTGGTCGAGAAGGGGGGGAGAATAAATCCCTTGATCATGAGATGTCCCACAAGAAAATATGTCCCAAAGATGAAGGCTATGAGACCAAAAGCCCGCTTGGCACGATGAAAGTTCGTACTCTCGTGGGTTAGTCGATCAAAGCCCCCTGAAAATACGGCAGTGATTATTAAAAACAATCCAAGTATGATGACAAAGGCGCTCTCTGAGATAATGAACCGCAAATAATACAGTGCTGCACCAATTAAAAGGAGTCCAAATATCCTCTCTACTATTTCCATCCAGCCACCAGATTTCGGGAGTGACTTTATTGCACCTGAAAAGGTCCCTAACACAATGAGAAGTACGCCTATTCCCCAGGCAAACACAAACAACATCCAGAACCCCAGGAATTTATTTCCCGTGCTGGCAATGTAGACTAGCAAACTAGCCAGTGCTGGGCCAATACATGGCGATGCTACAATCCCCGAAATCAGCCCCATGACAAAAACTCCAATGAAACCCTTTCCAGTCTTTGTTCCAAGTCGATCAGAGATAAAGGACGGAATTCGGAGGTAATACACCCCAAACATACTCATAGCAAGCGCGACAAAAACTACCACGACAAAACCTATGACCCAGGGGCTTTGCAATGCCGTACCAAATAATGCCCCGGTAGAGGCGGCTGCCACCCCCATTGCTGAATATACAATGGATATGCCCAGGACATAAATCAGTGACAGGAAGAACGCCTTTAATGGGCGTCTGGCCGCAGTCTGGTCTCCTGCTGCCTGTCCACCGATTACGGCAACGGTAATTGGTATCATAGGGTACACGCACGGAGTAAAACTCAGACCCACACCTGCCAAAAAAATAATAATTAGGGAAACGAAAATTCCACGGCTCTCGATAGTCTTTTGGATACCAGTGACCTCAGCTTTTTTTTCAGGTTTTGAAACTGTCGGGATTTTTTCTTCTTCCTGTGCTTTTGAAACGCCCAAACCCAAATTGGTTAACTCTACCTGCACAGGTAATGTGAATTCCTCTGCCTTTGGGGCAAAGCAGACTTTATCTGAACATCCTTGATAATGCACCTTGAGCTTTACATCATATAAACCTGCTGGTATGTCCTTTGATACTTGAAGGAGCAACTTTACCTGTACTTGTCCTACGTAATCTTCTACTTCTTTCTCAAGGAATTGATCATATCGAATTTTCCCAGGAGGAAGTTCGGTGGAAGCCATGGTAAATCTGGCAGAATCTCCGCTTTCTATTTTGACTTGATCCCGGTATATGTGATGGTTCTGGGCAATTGTGAAGTTGACCGATACGGGTAAAAGATCACCTGCTGGGATGCGACCCTTTAGTAGAGTCACATTTAAGGTAAATGGAGAAGTTTCTCCAGAGGTGATGAGGGGAAATAAAAGTACAGTGAAAGCAAAAGCAAGTAATCCTCTCACAAGAAAGCCTGTTTTCATGGCGCACTCCCTGTTAAATTTGGACTAAGAATACATTGCGAAAATACTTCTTTATCCTTATGCTCAATGAATTTATGTTTTTAATGTGAGTTGAGTATCGAGTACCGCCTTTAAGTCCTTCTTCGATTTCACTCCCGCCATTTTATTCACGACCTGCCCATTTTTAAATAACATAATCGTAGGTATTGCTGTGATGCCAAACTTGGCAGGGGTTTGATTATTTCCTTCTGTGTCAAGTTTACAAAATTTTATCTTTCCCTTATATTCCTTTGCCAATTCATCTATCACAGGTGCTAGTTGTCTACAAGGTCCGCACCATGCTGCCCAAAAGTCAACGAACACAGGAATGTTTGATTTCGATACCTCTGCATCAAAATTAGCATCGGTAATTACAACCACATCTTCCGACATTGTTATTCTCCTTTTAAAGTTTTATTTGATGATCAGCACTTACAAAAAGGATTCCTTTGCATTTTCTGAAAAGCTTAGAGGCCTGTTGTAAATATATATATCTAAACTGCTTTATCCTGGATCAGGTCGTTCTGTACAAGGTTTATTACCAGGGCCAGGCAACGGCACTTTGTCTCCACCTGCCGATTCATCTTTGAGAAGTGTCTCCACATCAGGAAAAGGATATATTGTTAATGCATTGTTTTGCATTAGCCCACCCGTATCTGCAGATGGGCCGTACGTGCTGTAAATTTCTCTTCCTAACATGCGCAGCATTATTGTCAGTTGTCCACGATGATGGGCAGTATGGGCAATTCTTCTTGTCATGATCCAAGCACGTGAACGCTTTACATCAAAAAATGGCACTTCTTCTTCCCACCAGGATTTATCTTTTTCTTGTAAGGCTGCAAGTCGTTTCCCGGAATCCGTAGCGTAACGTTTCATAAATTCCAAACGTGTTTCCTTTTCTGGCAAAGGGAAAGCACCAACATTGATTCCCAGCATTTTGGAAAACCAAATATTTTCACTCATACACTGATGTACCATGTGCTCGTGGGTGTTTCTTCCTCGCCTGTCTTTTGGGTTTGGACGTATTGAAAAATCCTCATCTTTGAACGTACTCCAGGTACTGAGTGTTTTTATTCGTTCAGTTTCATACGTATCTACTAAAAATTTATATTCCATGAAATTTCTCCCTTTCCCAATCAATTAGGCCTTCGGCGGCTTTTTACTGTAACCATGTAGCGGCAAGGCGTGCCTTGCCGCTACATGGTTTGTTTCCAAATTCCTAATTTATCTCTACATTACTTTAAAGAATTCGTAAAAATGTAGTCATTGCTACTCTGCACACCATGACAGTCGATACACCCAGGAACTTTACCCGCTAATTTCATGGTCATACCGCCCATTTCCATTGTCATGACTTTGCCATCCGGCCCAAATTTAACCCAGAACCAATCGTTTGCCTCAGGATTGAACCCTTCTATCTTGTGCATCACGGTAATAGCGCCAAGGGTTTTATCAGGCATATAATTTTCTTTAATTATTATAGCCCCGGGAGGCATCTTCCCTTCTTTATTCTCAATTGCCTCATAGGCAGCATCATTTACATAGGTAGTTAGCAAAACCCCGTGAGGTTCCTTCCCCTTATAAAAAGCCTCTTTGCCCGGCCACATCTCCCAGTCTTCACGGTAATTTTCACCCTGCATTTTACTCCAGAGTTCACCAGCCATTTTTTCAGCTTTACGTACCTCTTCCATGGACATTTTTGGTGCATCTTTTTTTGGCATGGCTGCCTTCTTTTCCGGTCTCTCACACCCGATATAGAGAAAGCTCGTCACCAGCAATACTATTAACGATGTTAGTGGAATAATCTTTTTCATGTTCTTTCCTTTCCAACCTTTTTTCTTCACCCCCACCTGACCTCCCCCATCGTTCGACTGAGCTCACGACGAAGTCAAGGGGGAGGAAATAATTGTTTGAAGTTCCTGTGCTTAAATTTAAGCCTTTCATGGGGATGTTTAATATAAAGTTAAAATTGTTGCTGGATTGAGGCTATCCTTGCTCTGTTAGTTTTTTGATGCCGAAAATCCAGCATTTTCTACGGCCTTTATAATCTCATCAGTCTTTGCCTTTCCTTTCTCAATTATTACAACCGCCTTTCCTTCCTCGTGACTAACCACAGCATCCTTAACACCTGCGACTTTAAGAAGCGCCGATTTTACGGTCTTGCTGCATGCACCGCAAGTCATCCCTTTAACTTTTAATTCAATCTGCTCTTCGTTCGTGGACTTACCCTCCGCAAGTTCATAAGGTTTGGGATTCAAACAAAATGTGTTATCTTGTGGTAAGGTTGCTGCATTAACAACGGATGTACTTATTATTATTCCAAAGGTTACAGGAATCAGTGAGAGATAGCCAAAGTTTAGGTATTTATTCGTTTTCATCTTTTGCCTCCTTAATAAAGTAAAAGTATTTAAGTAAAATTCTTAACCTAACAAAACATTAGTGGTTTTTGTGCATACACACCTCCTTACTTCTGTTCGTTTAAGCCCCAATCGTAATCGAGATATTTTATGGTAACTGTGTTGTTCCTGACAAATTCCGCATCGTCCGGATTTAAATATCTTGCAATATACGCTTCTATCTTTTCCCCATTTTGAATAAAATCATCCTTATACCATTTAAAGATGGAAGAGAGATAGAAGATACGGTTTTCCTTATCCAGATAATTCTTGCTTTTGTCATTAATGAAGGATATTGCTTGCGTTTCAAATTGCTCTTTTAGTTTTCCAGCCTTATAGGATTCTGTTAATAATTTCGGGCAACTCATAGATGCGCAGTTAATGGCAAAGTGTACCCTCGGTTCTTGAAAAACTTCTTTGAGTTTTTTATTTTCCAGTTCCCGCAGGGTAATATTCCCACGCTGTGTCTTAAATGTCTTTCGTATAAAAAAACTGTGAGGTAGCCAGCCCACATCAAGGACACTCTTTATTGGATACTCTTCCAATACCCCTTTTAAAACAAATGCATTATATGTATTTATCCAGAAGGCCAGACGGTGATCATTGGATGACAGTTTATCTGTGTCTGTTGTGGAGAGATATTCAATATATCTATTAAACTCCTTATCTTCCTTTAATTCCTTGTAGTTAACAAATCCATCTTTTGAAACATAACGCTCTAAAACGCCATCGAATATGGAGTCTGGATTATCATTTTCAGATGCACTAACAGTCGTTGCCGCGCCGTAAGTTATCATCAAGGCTAGCATGAATGTAAAAAACTTCATTTTCACCTCCATTTGTAAAAAGTTCACCACGGAAATGGAAAGAAAACCAGTGAAGGTTAAAAGTCAGAGGTTGGAGGATGCTCTTAGCCTTTACCTTATTGGATAATTCCGTGAAAATCCGTGGTGAACTATATTATCGGTTTGCTATCTACCCAATCATCCTTATCAGCATCTTCGTAAATTTGGGAATCCACCCGGAAAATATCTTTTCAGCATAATATTTGTTCGTTGTCCTTCTTACAGCTTGTGACAATGTTGGATAGACGTGTATGGTATTGGTAATACTTTTAACACCAAGATTATTCTGCATTGCCAGAACAAATTCATGCACAATTTCTCCTCCTCGCGGTGCAAGGACGTGGGCACCCAATATTTCACCCTTTTTCGTACAGACGATTTTAATCATCCCTCTGGCTTCCCCCTCTATAACAGCCCTATCCAAGTCCTTCACATCATACCGATACACCTTTACATCCTTGTATCTTTGCCTTGCTTCATCCTCAGTTAATCCTACTCGACCCAACTCGGGGTCCGTATAAGTAACCCAGGGGACTACACGGTAATTTGCCTTTCTTTTCATAAAAGGAATCAGTGCATTAGCCACTACAAGGCCAGCCTGATATTCAGCAACATGGGTAAACAAATATTGCCCGGTTACATCCCCGCACGCCCATATATTTCTGGCAGTGGTACGCAGAGAGCTATTTACTACAATAGCTCTTTTATCCACCTTGACCCCGGCGGCTTCGAGGTTAAGTCCCTCTAAATTAGGCGCACGCCCGATAGCAATCATAAACTCATCTGCTTGAAACGTCTTTTTCTGCCCCCTACATGCAGCCACCACTTCAATGCCTTTCTGTGCTTCATTTTGTTTAACCTGGTCTACAACAACACAGGTATATATATCAATTCCCTCTCCCTTCAGGATCGATTCAAGTGTATCAGCCACCTCTTTATCCTCACGCGGTAAGATCTGCCCCATCTTTTCTATAACAGTAACCTTCGACCCGAATCTTGCGAACACTTGCGCAAACTCAAGTCCTATCGGGCCAGCACCCAATATAATTATTGATTTGGGTAGATAATCCAGTTCCAGGGCGCTTTCACTGGTTAAATATTTGATATTTTCAAGACCTTTAATAGGGATCGCAACAGCCCGAGAGCCGGTTGAGATAACAAATTTTCTGCTGGTAATCTTCTTGCCGTCAAATTCAAAGGTGTGAGGGTCAATAAATCTTCCGTCACCAAAAAAGACTTGTACCCCCATATCTTCAAATCTTTTTGGATCATCATGCACACCAATTTTTGATATCACTTCCCTCATATGGTTCATAACATTTTTAAAATCGAATGAGATGTTCGTCTCATTCAGTCCGTATTCCTTAGATCTTTTTATGAGCGAAGCTATTTTTGCAGACTGAATCAATGCCTTTGTGGGAACACATCCATAATAAAGACAATCGCCACCCAGTTTCTTTTTCTCGATAAGCGCGACCCGAGCACCAAGCTGGACGGCCCCACTCGCAACATTTAGCCCCCCTGCCCCACCACCTATTACCGTGAGATCGAAATCTCTCATAATGTTTTTCCTTCTTGGTATCTTAAACCAAAATTAAACGTCTCGAAGACTATTAGCAAACATATACCATGGGTTTATTTTGTAAACTGGAAATTGCAGTAGTATGAAAATGCGCTTTTATTAAACGACTCATTTTCGTTCGATCTTTTGATGTCGATGGTTTCTCTTGCAAATGTGCCATGGCAACTCTTGCACTTCCATAGTTCGTGGCCTTTGAACAATCCCTTTTGTCTTTGCATGCCGATGAGTATAAAGTTGCGTTCCATACAATGAGGACAGACAAATTCATCTTGTGTAATGTTTTCTTTAGTAATCATGATTAACACATTGCCTTCTGTTTACTTTTTACAGAAAAGTTGATAGTTGTGGTTATTCCTTACTCTCAATACGTTTCTGTTTTTTTAATTTTTTGTACAAAGTTGGTACTGATGAAATTAGTATCAATAGCGAACTGGCAATGATCAAGTTGGTCAATGCCCGTTTTCCAATCCCTGTGGTACCCTTGAGAAGAGCATCCGCAAAATAGGTATAAATAAACGTACCGGGTAACATACCCAGGACAGAACCGAGTAGATAATCACGATATTTAATCTTTGAAAGTCCCGATCCAAGATTCAGTCCATTAAAAGGTACAAGAGGGATGAGTCTGAGTGTAAATATAAACCGGAAACCATGGCTGGCAACCTTTTCGTCAAAAGCTTCTATTCTCCCCTTCATAAAGCGTGAGACAAAGTCTCGGCCAAAGTACCTTGCCATTAGAAACGCCAGGGTAGCGCCCAGATTGGAAGCAAGCACGTTATAAGCGGTACCCATCGCCACTTCCGAATATTGCTCCTCCGCACAGTGTTAAGAGCGAACCCGGAAGAGCAACCATGCATCCAATTCCATAAATAAGAATGAAACCAATCGGCCCCCACCAATGCGCCCTGAGTTGTGTGAGAAGACTCAAAAGTATGTCTTTTTTGGAATACTGTGATAATGACGTATACCTGAAAGTAAAAAATGCACCTCCAATGATACCCAGTAAAATGACAAACTTTATTATGGATTTTTTATCTATCATTAGTTTGTTTTTAGGCCTTTGTAAGCACTTTTATCATTTTTTCACGATTTAACATCGATACCATAACGTACTGAGTGTTAGTCTCTTTCCATCCAACAATCTGGCAGGAGCCGCAAAAGCCGGTACCTGTGTATACCACCATCTTATCAGCTACGACCTCTTTCATTTTTCTAAAATTGATGTCGGAATTACAAACTATAGCCAACGTAATTGGCGTATCATCAAGCGTGTAAAAAACCAGGGGTACATTTTCGCCGTTAATATGAGTCGAAGATGCACCCACTAACTGTACATTTCCTTTCATAAAAGGAAGCGTTACCGTTAAACCAGTTTGTCTTTGGAAGTACTCCACAATCGCTTTTGCATTCTGTACCTGTATATTTTCACCAATGCCAGGCAGGGTTACGCTTAGACCAGTTTGATTTTGAAAGTGGCCTATAATTTCTCTGGCATTCTGTAAACGTATATCAGGAACAAGTTGCTTCATTATGTAGTCGTGATATTTTGATTCTGCGAGGTAAAAAATATTATTTTTCTTCAGCTTGTTTTGTATTACAAAAAAGCAAGCAATAAGAATTATTGCTGTTGCTATGCCGGAAACTAATGCGAATCTGCTTCTCAACAAGAAATTCTTTATAAATTGAGTGAAGAAGTTTGGTTTTCTTTCTGCGCTTCTCAAAATTATTTGCTCAAGGTATACAGGGACTTTTACCTTGCAAACAGTTTCTTTCACTCTTTCTTGAAGCAGCCTTTCCTTTTCTATTTTCAGGCCGCATGCATGGCACATATTAACATGTGCCAGAACCTCGATATTCCTTTCCACATCGAGTTCGCTGTCGAGAAAGGCATAAAAATATTTTCTTACATCTGTACAATTCATTTCTTATTCTCTTTCGTAACCGTGTTTTTTTGCATAACCTGTTAATTTTTCCTTTAACATCTTTCGTCCCCTATAGATTCTAGACATTACTGTCCCGATTGGACATTCAAGCATTTTGGAAATCTCCTTGTAGGAAAAGCCCTCTACTATCGAAAGTAAGATCACCAGTCGAAAATCATCGGGTAATTCTTCCAGTGCTTTTTTTATATCTGAGTCCAGCCATTCATCAAATGCTGTTTCATTTTCTGCAATAGGGGACGTTAAGACCTCTTCTTTTATTGATTCATGAAAGGACTCAATGCTATCAAAATCAACCAAAGATGGTTCTGTTTTACTTTTCCTATATTGATTGATGAAAGTGTTCATTAATATTTTAAATAACCATGCCCTTTCATTATTTATTATTTCGCCATTCTGGAGAGATTTGAATGCCTTTAAATAGGTTTCCTGAACCAGGTCGTCTGCATTATTTTCATTCTTAACAAGATATAATGCCGATCTGTATAAAGCATCTATATGGATGAGAAGGGAGTCTTTTTGGTTCACGTTTTGTTATAAGTAAGAATGAAAAAGTGCTGATATTAAAAATCTTTACCGATTATTTATCTTAAATAAGTCGAGTTTTAAGAGAAATAAGAAAACCGCAAATTTCCAAATCCTTCCAGAACAGATTCAAAGGATAGCACATATGAGAAAAACTTGGAGAGTCTGTTATTTCCAAATACCTTTTATAAATCTAAGTCTTTTCCTCACTGGTAAACGTAATATTATGACAAATAACAATCGGGATATATTCCCACAAAACAGAAAATTCTTTTTATAAACAAATATTCCTGTATTCAACTTTATGACCGACAAAGTAGTTTGACACATATAGCATATTATGATATTATCCGCTTATAAAATAAAATAATTGTTGAAACATGTGCACAATTATTTTTATGTTCAAGAATTTCAAACTGGCAGCGTAACCGTTTCGGTTGCGCAAATGAGAAAGCTGCCGAAGGCGGCCTGATTTTATTTATTCAAAAATGGAGAAGATGAACCTTGGTAAAAGAAAATAGAGTTGTTATAGTAGGTTCCAGAGGCAGTAAACTTGCATTAATCCAGGCAAACTGGGTTATATCAGAACTGAAACGATTAAATCCCGGCCTTGAATTTCAAATTGAAAAAATATCCACGAAGGGTGACAGGGTCACAAATGCACCCTTGTCGCGTTTGGGGGGAGTTGGATTATTTACCAAGGAACTTGAGGTTGCTTTAATCAAAGAAAAAATTGATATTGCCGTTCACAGCGCGAAGGATGTTCCGACGGAACTACACGAAGGATTGACCATTGGCGCAACACCCAAACGGGAGGACCCTCATGATGTTCTTATCAGCAGCAACAATGCCTCCCTGGAAAAACTCCCTGATAATGCGCGTATTGGCACAAGCAGTCTTCGCAGAAAAGCACAATTGCTTGCCTTCAGAGAGGATTACAAAATTCTGGATCTCCGTGGCAATCTGGATACGAGGCTGAAAAAACTTGAAGCGGAAGACTTGGATGCCATTGTTGTAGCCCATGCAGGATTGCTCAGGATGGCTTATACCGGTCAAATCAGCCAGATCATTCCGTTTGATATTATGTTACCGGCAGTGGGACAAGGTTCGCTTTGTATCGAAATCCGCAAGGATGATACCCGCATCCAAAAAATTGTTTCAGACCTTGATGATGAACAGACACGGATTGCCGTAGAAGCGGAAAGGTCACTTCTGGCAAAACTCCAGGGCGGATGCCAGGTACCTATTGGGGCGTATGCAGAGGTTCAGGGAAAAGAAGTTTCTATTGAAGCGATCATTTGTACGCTTGATGGAGACCATGCCATACGCGATAGACACAGTGGTCCTAAGAATCAGGCTGCAAAGATCGGGGACGAACTTGCTCAAAGGATGTTGGAGGATGGCGGATTAAAAATTTTGCATGAGGTGCGTAAGGAATTTCAAGGTCGCATTGACCATATATAAACGGTTCAGGTTACAAACCTGAACCAGCTAATGACCTGAATGCACTAATAAGTGATAAAAAGAGCCCATGATGGTTAACCATCATGGGCTCTTTGTTTTTGTAAATTAGGTTTTAACTTTTATAAAAAGCTAAAAACTGCTATTTCAGAGAAGCTTTTTCAATACGTCCTTCTCTGCGTAACCTGACTGCCTCAGACTGGATTTTGGTAAATTCCATCATCATCGGAGCCTGACCCCACCACCAGGAGACATCTTGCTGTACATGTGCAGTTCCTTTATAACCTTGCAGTTTGTACCAGAACCACAATCTGTTGTACATGTTCTCGATGTCCGATGGATTGTCTTGCTGCTGCAAGAACATACCATAGACGCCAAGGATAGGACCTACTACAGGGAACTTACCCTTTAGAGTCTTAAAGGCGTTGTAAATAGGTTCGCCGAGGAATGCCGGACTGAGTTGCTTTTCAATCCCGTCGCTCAAAGGGTAAGGATCTCTATCCGCAGCGCTTGGATGTAAGAATCCATCTGCAATCAAATCCTCAACGACCTTCTGTGCCCTGTCTGCCAATGTGTGTGCCTGGAACATAAATTCGTCCAACGACTTCAAATAGGTATCGGCAAAACGGTCACTGTGGCACTTGGCGCAGACTTCTAGCCAATAAGACCTCTTTGCTACGTTTTCTTCTGAATAGATATCTATCTTGTCGGGAATAATCTTGATCCCATAAGGGTAATCCTTCAGAGAAGAGGTGTATTCCAGGTTCTTTGGCGGTACCGTTCCCATACGCCAGATACCCTTCATTACCGGGTTATGGATAAACCGGCCATGCTTCTCGTACATATGGCAGAACTGGCACGTTGGGGTGCGGTAGTCCTTACCTGGCCTTACTTCTGATAATGGTCTGTTGAAATCAAAATGGTCTTCTTCTTTTTCATAAATGACGCCATGCTTTGATTCTCCGTAAGATTCGGAATCTGGATGGTCAGGACCCATGTGACAGGATATACATGCCTCCGGTTGTCTTCCTTCCGCAGCGCTAAACTTATGACGGGTATGGCATACGTCGCACTTCTCTGCACCTGAGTGGCATAAGTCGCAACCGTGCTGTCCATAGAGATAACCCCTTCGGGCAGCTTCGGCATACCACGGTACAATGGTATTGGCCTCCCATGACTGGATATGGTTGGGGCGGCCTACCTCACGTTCCCTTAAGAAATCATCGAATTGCGGCCTATGACATTCGCCGCACACCTCTCCTGTTGGCATTCTGATTTGTTTTGTCTTTGTATCAGCATGGCAGTCAAAACAATGAACTTCATTTAAAACCCTGTTGGTGCGTTTCTCAATTTCGGCCGTTCTGGCAGATAGATATGGAGTGCTCTTGGGATTTTTATGTCCAGAACTTCTCCAATCACTCACTACACCAGGGGTTGCTTCCTCATGACACGTTACGCACAAATCCCTTCTTTCTTTTTCAATAAAGATGGAATGGTCAAGATTCTTCATGGGTTCATAATGTCTGTTGGGCTGCCAATACATATCCAACATCTGTGGCTTGAAATAGTCCTTGAAAGGACCCGAACCCTCTTTCATTCCAACGTTATCTTTATAAACAGCCCGATACCAATCGGGCGTTCCTTCGTACAAATCTGGCGGCGTCTCCTTTTTAGGTGGTTGTTCAGCAGCCCAAGCCATAGAAGTGAGCGCCATCACCGCAGATAAACAAAAACCTAACCCTAATTTTTTCATTTCATTAACCTCCGTATGGTCACATATTAGATGTTATTTATTTTATTTGCTCGTTTCTTCTGGTTTAATGAGCGATATTACGTAATGGGTTAAACACCACCTTTGTTCGTCTGTAAGCTCTTTGGCAAAAGACGGCATGGGAGTGCCGTTCAATCCCGTAGTAAATCTCAGGTAGACGTCTCTGGATGAATTCCCGCCCTTAAATTTTCCTGTAGTAAAATCGAAGGGTTTTATGGGGAATCCAAAATCGTCTTCCTGCTCTGCTGCACTGGGGCCGTCTCCGAGCCCTTCAACACCATGACACTTCCAGCATTCCAGTTTTTCTTCGTAAATCTTCTTTCCTTCGGCAACAGTCTTTTCTGTTGGTCTGATTTCCAACCCAACATCAACAGGTGCGTCTGGCTTCCTTACTTCAAATGCCTCAGAGAAACTCTTGAGGACTGGAATTACCGATGCGCGCTGTTGTTCCGTCAAAATATCCCATGGGATCATCGTTGAATTTGGTATCCCATAGGAAATCGTTCTGTACATATCTTCATCTGTGGGGAGTGAACCGCTTGGGGTTGTTCTGAATTTATAAGCACCCCTTGTAAAATCACGTGGTTTTGGAAGCATCGACCTTGCAACAGGTCCATCTCCCTTCCCTTCCTCACCATGACAGGCGCTACAATATTTCTTATAGGTATTTTTACCATCCTCTGTAACCTCTGTTGGAATAGTAAGTGCCTTAGCAGTTATAGGCGCAATACCTATTACCAGTGCTGCGCTTGCTGCTACCGTAGCGCTCCATAAGCCAACGTTACTCAACAAAGCTTTAGGTTTCATATTATGCCCATCCTCCTTTCTGAATGCTATTTTATAAACCTAGCCGATTGTTTTAACCAATACAATTACTTGTTCATATTCTAATACTGAGAATAAACAAATTCTATATGTGAAATTTCTTTTGGATTTATTTTTACCTCCTTTTCTAGTTTACCTAACTCTTCATGCCATACCTGGAATTTATACGTACCGGGTGGAATATCACAAATTTCAAAATAGCCATTCCTGTCAGTTATGTCAAAGTATGGATTATCCAGAACGACAACCCATGCATACGATTTTTTATGAAGATCACAGGTTAGTTTAATAGTTTCCGGGTACTCAAATGTTTTTGATATTCTCTGTTTATAGGTTGTGCCAAGATTAAATGGCTGGTTTTTAATTGTACTGGTATGGACAGTATGCAACTCTTCGTCTCCATTTAAGATGTCGATTGTGGTTCCTGCCGGAATTGCAGTAACTTTAGGGATGAAGTTATTTCTCTGTTGGTCTATAATCGGGTGGATCGTTGGTATCACCTTTTTCTTACCCTTTGTAATATCCGTAATCGAAACAACGGCATATTTAAGCCCGTTGTTAATCGTACTGACGATAAGTTTTTCGGTAGCAGTTTTAGAGGTTTCTGGTAATTCAAAGTCGGCATAAAGGTTTAATGACACTGTTGTTAAATCACCCATGTATTTCACGTTTCCAACAACAGTACCACCGTCTTTAACTTCTACTTCGGTGTAATTATCTGCTAAGGTATCTTCTGAAGATATAACATTCCAACTTAAAAATCCGAATAAGGCGCAGAGAAAAAGTAGTTGTTTCATCTATAAATCAGACTCTTCGCTTCTCAAAGAGTGGATGTTGTTCCACTTTTCGAATGAACGAGGCAGTTAGTGAATCTCCTTGTTGAAATGCATAAATTAAATTTCAGGATAGTTCCTGTAACTCATACAGTAATAACCACGAATACTAGACAAAAACCGTTCCCACTTAGTAGCAAAAAACAAAAAAAATTAAAATATCTTCTAAGTGGTAAATTTCAGTAATACTTAAAAATTAACAACACTTTTCTTTTTGTACATAAATAACCTTACTGGGACATACGCAATTTCACAAATGAAACAGTGTTTTCATTTATAATTTTTGATTTCAATTGCCGAAACATAAGTTTCATACTCATGAAAAGATAGACTTATTTTTTTAGATAACGTTGTAATGGACTATCTGTTACGGTAAAGGTACCTTTATCAATATTCTTTCCATCGGCAAAGATGAGGTAACTGTACTTTCCATAGTGCGGAAGCTTGAATCCTACATTTTTAATTGTATCCGAACTGAGACCTAAAAATAAGGCAATGCCTTTATCTCTGTTCTTAGGGTTTCTGGATGTTACGAGAAGGGCGTTACCTGTATCACGGTATGGGACTTTATTAACCATAAACGAGCCTTCCTCAATTGTGAAATTTTTGGGTAAATTATCGAGAAATAATTTCGCAATCTTGTTCTCTGCCAGTCCACCCAGAATGAACAGGCTTTTTCGTGTCATTTCTGTTTCCGTAACCTCGGTATCAGCCTTTATGACCCCGCTTTTTTCTCCTAAAAGTTCTGCTAGTTTCTTGTAGGCTGCCTGTAAAGCGCTTTCGCCGCCAGTCGGGTACACGATGACTTTTTCATTATCACCCAATATGAAATCTATCGTTGGTGGAATTTCTTCTCTATGCAAACGCCGAAACACATTGCATTGAGGGTCTATGGTGATATGTACGGGTTGTGATGCTGTTTGGATAACAACGGCGCTGGACGATTCTTTTATTTCCGTAACGGTATAAAAATTTCCGCCGTCCAGTTCGATCTGGATTGGCACAAAAAGGCGATACGGTTCGCCTTTCCCCAATAATGTTTGGGGACATGCCTGGATGATCTCTATCCTCGTCAACCAGCCATTGCTCGACTGAGTAACTTCAGTTTTGCCCATTTCGATAAACGGCGCTCCTGTTCGGTTAACCCACTGCTCGAAGAACCAGGACAAGTCCGTTTTGCAGGTATCTTCAAATATGTGCTGAATATCTTTCCAACCGGCCTGCTGCCAGATTTTATCTCTATAAAACCTTCCGAGTGATTGATAAAAGAGGTCATCTCCGACCATTTGCCTTAGCATGTGGAATACCATCGCCGTCTTTCCGTATCCAATGGCCTGAGTTGCCTGATCTCTTCTGCCGACAAATCTTTTTAAAGGCAGGTCGTTTTGCTCAGTTACGTAATTGGTATATTTTCTGCAAATATCCTTGCGGTAATCATTGGCTGATGTGTTATCCTTGAGCTCTTTATAATAGTAATCAGCCATATAGGCGGTCAGCCCTTCACACCAGTTTCCCTGAGATTCTTCAACAAAGACAGAGTTACCCCACCAGTTGTGTAAAATCTCGTGACCCAGCGAGGTGTCCACGATGAAGGGTAATTTTACAACGGTGCTTCCCAGCAGGGTAAATGAAGGCATTCCATATCCCGTTTGGAAAAAATTTTCCACGATGGCGAACTTTCCGTACGGATAGTCCCCTAGGAGTTTCTGGTACATATCCAGATAGCGCTTTGTGGCGTTTATGTACGTTTCTACCAGACCCTGTTCTTCAGGGAAGAAATAGGCATAAATATCAATTCCATTATGCTTGATACTCGTTACTTTATACCTCCCGGCTACCAGATGGCAGTCCTCGGATACGTTTTTTTCTTCCCACGTTGTATAAATCTTATCGGTGTCAGATTTTTTGTTCACAAGAGCGCCCTGCGTCACGGCCTCATATCCAGCAGGCGTAGTAATAGCTATCTTGAAAACTGCCAGAGAGCCGGGTATGTCCGGATACCAGGCGCATGCAGGGCTCAGGTAAACCCCTTCCTCGCCAATAGTACCGCTAGTTTCTCCCAAATCCTCCTTTTCCGGTGAACCAGGCTTTTCAAAAAGATAACCTTCGTATGCAATATCCAGAATTATGCTATCGGATTGTCTCAAATCCGATGGTATTGTGATTTCCAAACGCTGCCCATTTCCATTTAATGTAGTCTTAAAATCTGACTTCCTGTTTGAAGTGCCAACTGACAGGACTTGAAATGATTTGTTGATAAAAAATGTAACCTTTTCGGCATTAAGGCTTGGCATAAGCACATGGTCAACAGCCTTCAATCTGTGTTCTTTCAAGGAGAGTTCAATTTCCAGATTATGGCCCAGAATCTTATTTTCTCTAACCTCCTTGGCGCATAGGGTAGACACCGTCATAATTAATAAAATACACATGAAAGTTAAAATATATCTAATTTGCACTATTGTTAACATATCACTCCTCCTTTAAAAACTTTCAACGATGTATCATATCTTTTTACCATTGATTTTGCTATTGGTTAATGTTATTAAATTAACAGTTCCTATAAAAGAAAAGTAAAAAATATTGTGATATACAAACTCTTTTCTTCATTTCGTGTCGATTACAGAATTATTTTTGTATATTTATAGTTAGGCCAAAGATGGAAAAGTTAATCAACTGGATTAGGGATTCTCTGTGGAAGATATGGGAGGGTATCCTACACAATATAGGTACAATAATTTTTGTATTTATTGTTTCTGGTGGTTATCTCATTGTCATTAATAAAGTACAACATATACAGAAATGGGTGCGGCAGCTTCCAACAGATTGGATACTTCTCCCTTTGGTCTCTTTGCTAGTTATTGTCGCCATTCTTTTGCGCGTCAACCACAAACAACGTATTAAACTTCGTGACTTTGAACGACAGATTCCCAGCGATGAAAAAAATGCAAAGTTCATAACACATCTAGGGGTGTGGTGGAAAATCCATTTCGATGCTGAATATATTGAAGATTTTCCATATTGCCCATGCTGTGAACCAAAGAAGAAGTTGTTACAAACCGAATGGTCTCCAGATGAAAAATATAAATGCCCGATAACAAACACAGAAATAAAACTATTTGATGAAATACCACGGAAAAAAAGTGACATATTAGAAAGTCTTTACAATGCATACTTCCGTGGGTTTAGTGTTCAGACTGAAACGCAAATCCACAAAGAGATTAATCGGTATAGAGAATTGAATCCTAGCGCAGATAAAATGGCGTTACTTAATCATCTTTTTACAATACACCCGTTTAATAATATTCCGCATAAAGAGCAAAAGCTTATTATTGATCGATTTGCGGATGTACACCAAGCCTTGTCTTTCATCGAAAGAAACTACGATACATATAAAAAATACTTTAAGAGGAAAAAAGAAGGCGAATAAACATTGGCCTATAAAATCACTTTGGCAAATGCAGTACCTGTACGACCAAGGTTACCCGTTAGGCTGTTTGACAGAATTCATAAAGAAATAATGATGAATGCTGACTATTTCTGTAGTTATTTGTAATAGTTTTTCTTTCAAAGAGGGCGGGTAATTAGGGACAGACACTTATTTGTGCTTTTGTTTTTTGGCCTGCCTCTTGGCAAGACGCTTAATATTCTATCTATCTTTCTCCCTAAGTTCGCAATAAATGCCTTTGGGAATTGAAAGAAAGAATCCAACAATCGGCTCCACTTTGACGCTTGTAATCCTCTCAAGTTCTTATTAAGATATATAAAGTGGAGGAATGAGATTATGACAAGAATCAAGCAAATTGAATATGAAGTCAAGAAGCTTAACCGTGCTGAACTCGAAGCTTTTAGGAACTGGTTCTGCGAATATGATGCAGATGAGTGGGACCGGCAGATTGGAGAGGATGTTCAGGCTGGAAGACTTGATAAGCTCGCAGAAGAAGCTCTTGCGGCGCACAAAGCAGGCAGGACAAAAGAACTTTGAAACACTTTGCTTCTCCAGATTTCTGGACTTGCTACCGGCAGCTTCCGGCGGTTGTGCAGGAACTGGCAGATAGAAGTTTTGAACTGTTAAAAGCTGACACGTTACACCCATCACTTCACTTCAAAAGAATTGGTAAATACCGATCTGTCCGTGTTGGTCTCCACTATAGAGCATTGGCTGTTGAGGTTCCAGAAGGATTGCTCTGGATTTGGATTGGAAGTCATTCTGATTATGACAAGTTATTGGGCTAACAAGACGCTCCAGTGGACTTCGGCCACTGAGCTTTATCGTTTTTAATTTATAAATATCTCATTGAAAAGTAATCAAATCGATACTGCCTTGCCGATTCTCAGGAAGATAAGTTTAAACTCAGGATTATCTATTTGAAGGCAGCGCTTGACAGCCTCAACATAAACTTCTTTCTGATGCTTGTATTTAGCTGTCTTCGCTGGAAGTTCGTTAATCTTGATGTGATCTGTTTTATAATCGGCGATGATAAGACGATTGTCTGTTTTATAAAGGATATCAACGAAACCTCTCATAATCTGCCCGTTCCACTTTAGCAGGATGGGGACTTCGCGTCCGAGTATCTCTGCATCCTGTAATTCTTTATAGGCCTCTGAGTCAATAAAATCAGAGAGTATCTTTATAACCTCTGTTTTTACAAATTCTACGTCCTGCGTTTGCATTGTATCAGGGGGAATTTCTTTCGGTTTCATCACCACCCCTACATCCCCTCCTTCGCAAGGAGGGGATGTAGGGGTGGTGTGAAGATGATTTTCCAAATTCCCCCCTTCGTAAGGAGGGGATTTGGAAATACTTTCTCCTTGAAATTGAGCAAGTGATTCTGCTTCACCTCTTCCAAAGGTAATATCCCATTTTACGACAGACTCGACTGACCTTTGAAGCTCTTGGGGAGATCCATGAAAATCCCATCCTTCCAATACATGGTGGCCGATGGAACCAATCAACGCAGCGTGGTTTGGATGGGTTTCCGAAGCTCTTTCAACTCTATCCGGGACAGGGAGCATATCGTGCGCAATCGTTTCTTCATTGGTAATAGTCGATGGAGAGACAAAGAGAGACTTCCTGGTCGCCTCAATTAGTGCAGCCTCTCTTTTCTTCCATATTTCGACAAAAGCTGTCCAGTCGATATCTATTTTCTTCTCTGTTGGGGTTTTTAAGGGACGGTGTGTCCCCTTAAGCCTGAAATATTCGACAAAGACCTCTGAATCTCCCAAAGGGAATTTTCCTTTGGGAACACCCCTCACCCCAACCCTCTCCCGCAAGGGGAGAGGAGATTTCTCCTCATCTGTTGTATTTTCCTCGTATGTTTTATTCTCCCCACCCGATGGAATGTCTCCTGCATTTCCCCTCCCTTGATGGGAGGGGCTAGGGGAGGGTGGTAAATTTTGTTCTTCCTTTGTGGACAAAAGGCTCATAAATGTTTCGTCGCCAAGCTCAATACCCGTAACATCTCTTACCGATTGTGTAATTAGTCCCATATAGGATTTATCGTCATCCTTCAATGCGCCGGTAAGAATTAATCGTTCCTTTGCCCTGGTCATGGCTACGTACAGGACGCGCTTTTCCTCCTCCCACGAACGGTCGTTCAATTTCTTTTCAATTGTGATACTTTGAAGATTTCTTACCTGTTGATTCCCTTTACCAACTACAATGCCCGTTGTGGATGTAGTCCAATCAAATACCGCCGAGTCCAGTATTTCATTGTCTTTTTTCACTTCACCATGCAGGTTGCCCATGATTATCACGGGGAATTCAAGTCCCTTCGATTTATGGATAGACAGGATTTTTACAACGTCCAGTGTTTCATCCGAAAGGGGACTCTCTCCCTCTTCTTTTGCTTCTTTTATACGCGTCTTGATGCGCTCTATGAATGTTTTCAGGGAAACTCCCTCGGTCTGTTCCATGTCGCATGCCATCTGGTAAAGCTTCCAGATGTTGGCCAGCTTTTGTTCACCATGCCAGGCGCATGCCGTGATCTCAGCGACGTGGGTATTGTCAATAATTTCCGTAATGAGTTGGGAGACGGGGATTGTGCCTGCACGTGCATGAATTTTTCGAAAGAAACCGTAGAATGATTCTATGATTTTCTTTACATCCGAGGGAAGGCTTTCTACCACCCCTTTAATAAATGGGGATTCAGGGGAATTGGTTTCAATTTTTTTTGTGTCACGATAAGACATAGATGTTTCGTCTGAGATTGATTTGCGATAGTCCAATAGACGGTTTTCTTTTAGTTCATATATCTCCCGATCTGTTAAGCCCACAATGGGCGAACGCAGTACACCCACCAGGGCGATTGTATCATGCGGATTTTCTATGATGCGCAGGAGGTTCATGAAATCAAGAATTTCCTGAGTTGTATAGAAATATTTTTCTCCTTCCACAATGTACGGAATACCGTATCGTTTGAGCGCTTCTACATACGGCCTTACCTGGGTAAATGCCCGTAGAAGCAAGGCAACATCCTTGTATTTCAGCTTGCGAAGTTTGTTTTCCGCCAATGTATCTTGAATGGTTTCGTTATCCACGTGTTTTGTAATCCATCGCGCAATCCACTCAGCCTCGGCCTCTCTGGCCTTGTCTGCCTTGAGTTCTTCTCCTTCTTTATCTAAAACGAGAACAATCTCGACTTTCTGCGAGGGATGTTTTTTAGGTCTATTTGCATGGATAGGAATATAACGGGGTTGTAAGCCGGGTTGTTCTCTCATGATTCTTCCGTCAAATAATTGGTTTACAACCTCGATGATACCGGCATGACTCCTGAAATTTTCCTGCAATCTTAGGGTTTCATCATTCCCGCACACCTGTTTTACCACTTGCTCATAAGCCTCGATGTCAGCCCTGCGAAAGGCATAAATTGACTGTTTGGGGTCCCCCACGATAAAAAGCTTTCCCGGTTCAAGGGTTACCTTACGGGCATCTTTGCTGTAGTGTCCCAATGCCTCGGAAAGGAAAAGGACAATTTCATATTGGACGGGATCGGTGTCCTGAAACTCATCAACGAGTATGGCCCTGAACTCGTTCTTAAGCTTTTCACGAATGTAACGAAACGCTTTATTTTGCAGCAAATCTCTGGTCAGGGTGAGAAGTCCGTCGAAAGAGACATAGCCCTGTGACAAATATGTTTGCCGAAAGGCTTTTGCGAAAGGGAGAATGAGGCCTATTGTGGTTGTGACAAATGCCTCATCAACAGTCTTTAATTTCCTTAAGAGTGCATGACACTCATTTACAAGTTCATATGCAGTTGAAAATCCCTCTTCAGTCCAACCGGTTTTTGCCTTAGATACATCCTTATCGAGGTCGTACTCTAGCGTATTCAAATAACCGATGCCTTGTTTTTTTACCGACTCCAAAATCTTCGATAGCTCATGTAATTGTGTGAGAAGATTGTTCTTGGGCTTTTCGCAGGATGGGATAATGGTAAGGATTTTATCAATTAAGGAGTCTATAAAGGATAACACAATAAAGTTATTATCAGCTTCGATAGTAAGAGAATCTAATGGGATAGCAAATCCTGATAATCGTTTGGCAAATTCCCTGAGAGGCTCGATGTCCAATCGTTTAAGTACGTTCTTCCAGATGTTTGCATTTGACGAATTAAGCGCAAGTTCCGTTTCCAGCCACTTTGTCCATTCTTTGTCAAAGAGTTCATCAAAGATATCTCCTTCATCCACTACGAATCCAGGTACCACTCCTGATTCAATGGGATAAAGACGCAGGATATAGGCCGCAAAGCTGTGAATAGTGCCAATAAGTGCCTTGTCAATATCTTCCAGTGACTTCTTTGCCCGGCGTTCAATTTCACCATGTGTTGTCTGATAAAGATCACGGATATCTGAAAAAAGCTCTTCTGCTTTTTTCTCGTCTCCCTGTGAGGTATATCCATTGATAAAGGATACGATCTTTTCAAGTTCCTGCATCAGTCGTATCTTCATTTCGCTGGCGGCCTTTTCTGTGAAGGTCATGGCGACTATCCTGAGGATGGGGCTTTCTTCCGTTTGGAATCTTTTGTGGCCTAAAAGCAGATGTAACATTCGATTAACGAGAAGTGTGGTCTTGCCCGTTCCTGCACCGGCCGTTACGACTATGTTTTTATCCTGTTCGGATACGGCGAGTTTTCTTGTGTCATTATCAATGGGTTTTGACATTTTTATTTTTTTAGGAACAAAAATTTTTAGATTTGCATTGTTGATACAAACATCATTTTACTTGTCTTTACGAGGCTTTCAAGGTAAATTCATATTACAATTTACGACAAGGACTTGAAGACGAAGAGGCACGGGAGGGTAAAATCGGAGGGGAATTAGAAATTTACAAAGACGAAAGGCATCTGTTTGTTCAAAGCTCAATAAAACAATTCAAACAATAAAAAATAATCCCCCCTTGTCCTTTATGGGATAAGGGGGGACTCTCTTGACTAGAAAAGCTGATGTAAAATTTCCTTAATTTACAGGAATATCATAATCACGCAATCGCAAATACTAATGTACTGATGCTTTTATGATTCTTCTGCTTGTCTTTTTCATTTCAATCTCAATTTCCCTCGATTCTCTTTCTCCAAGTTTTATCGTTTGTTTGGCTCTTTTATAACCATTTTTCTTTGCAATGAGTATATAAGTGTCTGCCTCTAAATCTGTAAATTCAAAGAATCCATCTGCATCTGAGGTCGTGGTACTATTATAGCTTGTTTTAATACCTTTGAGTTTTAGCTTTGCAGATTCAATTGGATTGCCTCCGATATCTAAAACATAGCCATAGATTTTTGCTTTTGTGATTTCTTCCAAAATAAGCGTCCCAAGATCTCGCACATCATTTTCTTTAAGGGTTATATCCAGTGTTTCTGTTTGGTAACCTTCTTTTTCGTATGTGAGCGTATAGTTTCCTGCTGCAAGGTTTGTGAATTCATAATAGCCGTCTGCATTTGTTTCGGTGCTATCTGAAAGATTACCACCTTCAATAGTTACCGTGACTCCCTGTAGCGCATTTTCATCAGCATCCACAATAAAGCCGAAGATTGTAGTCTTTACGATTTCTTCCTCTTCCAAAATAAGTGTTCCAAGGTTTCGCACATCATTTTCTTTAAGGTTTATATCCAGTGTTTCGGTTCGGTAGCCTTCTTTCTCGTATATGAGCGCATAGTTTCCTGCTGCAAGGTTTGTGAATTCATAATAGCCAGCTGCATTTGTTTCTGTACGATTTGAAAAACTATTTCCTACAATACTCACGATGACTCCTTGCAGTGCATTTCCATCGGAATTACTTACATATCCAAAGACGTCACTGGTTCCTCCTGGAATCGGAGTCAATGTTGGCGAAGGTGTTGTTTGTGATTTAATGGTTGTTTGAAATTTAAGATAAGATCCACTTTTGTTTCTTTCGGCAAAAAAGAGGTCAAAATTATAATTGTTGCCTATGACTAAACCTAAATCATCCAAGTTGACAGAACCGGGAACCGCAGGATGCACACCACCGAGATCAACTACCAACGAATTGTCGATGAAAACCCATAGGTCATCATCGCCGGTAAAAGTAAAAGTTTCACCTCCTGTATAAGTGAATTCGGTGTGCAACTCAAGCGTAAAATGATAATTGTGAGAGTTACCTTCATTTCCAAACAAATCATTGTCTATAGGGAAAAATTCCGTATTTTCATAGGTATAGACTCCTCCTGATTCTGCCTTACCGTTATCTAATGTTATAGTATATGAAGTTGAAAGGTTAATACCTTCGGTATCGTTATACAATTGAGCAAAAGTTTCAGCGGATGTTATACAATCTGTTCCATTTTGGCCAAAAGTAGGTTTTTTATCTGTACCTAGAGTTGAACCCACCAATCCTGTTTTCAATCCACACACTGATGAACCGAACTCAAAGTCAGGATGCGATTCGTTAAAATCCCTTATTGTTCCAGTTAGTTGTACAGTGTCGGCTTTAATATCGGGTAGTTTGCATTCTAATATTCCTAAAAGAGAACACAAAACTATCATCAGGGTGAATAATTTGTGCCGGATAAACATATAAAAGCTCCTTTATAAAAGTGTTCTTTAAAAGTTTTCTAAATATTTTATAAATGCTTTTTATTTTTGGTGGAGTACTTCAAGGTAGTCTGACTTTGTCTGTTGTATAGGACTAAATCCGTATCCCAGGAAATTCGAAAGAATTATTTCCGGCTGATAAGTTAAAGTAAAACGTGTTCCAAGTCAAGGCAATAATTAGCTCAAATTGAGATACAACATGATAACGCGGATCGTTTTGTATATATTTCTTTCATCTTCTTTTGAACTGCAGAAAAATTCGCAGATGTTTCAAACTGCGACCTACGATAAAACGGTATAAAACGACAATGTTCGGAGTGTTTTAGACCTTTGTTTGTGCTGAAATATTTAGGCAGATTTTCACCCTACACACAATGTGCTATTTTTATAAGTCCTTCCTTATTTAAATTTCCATGAACATCTATAGATACCGGTAAAAATAATTTTACAATCTCCATGTTCGTTAGCAAATGTTGCGTGATTCTGGGTGTGATAAATTGTGATGTCCCTTTCGTAAGAGCGAGGGGGAGGATGAGTTGGTCGGCTAGATATTCGTCGATGACGCCCCTGGTTTTTAGAAAAGTGAAGAATTCGTTACAGGCATCATCGGCAACCGTTTCAGCGCGTTTCCCAATCGCACCTAAGCCAAAATAACAACACTGGCTGTATTCGAATTTTCCCACCAGCAGGAGCATAGTTCCCTTTCCATAGGATGGAATTTCTTCCAAAGATATTTCGTGGGGTATGTTTTGTCCTAGAAACCTTTTTTCTGCCTGTAACTGCTGTCGTTGTGCAATGTTTACATCCAGGTTACTTACTGTAGACAACCCTTTTGCTTGAATGAGTTTTCCTCTATCGTTGATCCATAGTGGGTACTGCGGGTTTGACGGGTTTATTTTGACGAGAATCTCACCACCACCGCGTGGGTAAAATCCGGCCTTAAGAGTTTGTATCTCTGCATTAAAGCCAATCTTTTTGAGAAAGAATAACCACTGTTGCTTGAGGTAATCTACACAGGGACTGTGGGTAACGTGTGTGCCCCCGACAATGGTAATACAAGAAGGCTTGTTCGCCAAACTCAGGGGATAGAAAATGGTTTGTAAAACAAGAGAGACCGAGCCTGCAGTGCCGATGTTGAAATGATACGTACCGGCCTGTGTTTCCCCTGGGTAGAACTTGAGGTCTGTGGATCGGAGTTGATTTCCTACAACCGCTGCATTGCAGATTTGGGCTGTGGAGTTGACTGCCTGGAGGTGCTGGTGGCTGAGGCCGGGCACTTTCCTATTAGCACGGATGTTATATATTTCGAATGGTTTTTTTGTAATTGCCGATAGTGAAAGGGCTGTACGCAGTATCTGTCCGCCGCCTTCACCAAAAGAGCCATCGATTTTTATTATTTCTCCATGCATATTTATCCTGCATACACAAAAGAAAAGGGTAGAATATTTTTATATCCTACCCTTCTATGCTTTAATCGTGTTATTTAAAACCTATGGATAGGTTTTAATTTATTTGGAAAATCCTCGAACTACTGTGATGAGGGCGTCAAGGTCTGCAAGGTCAACCCCAAGGTCTGAGAGTTTTACATAGTTGGGATTCTTTGTGCCATTGGTCATTGATTCCTTCATCTGCGCATCTGTCCTGGACTTTTGATAATCAGCGTTAGAAAAGTCAGGTACACCGAATTGTTTTCCAGCCTCGCTACCCTTACCATCAGGGGCGTGACATAACTCACAGGTATCTTTGTAAATTTTGTTGACATCTCCTGCATTTACCGTAGAACTGGCAAACCCAAGATATAAACCAAACATCGTTGCAACAGGGATTGCACAATAACTAAAAATCATTTTCAACGAAATATCCTCCTAAAAATGTTACCTTATTGAGTATTAAAAGTTACGGAATACGTTTTGATTCGTAATAAATTTCATGATGTTTACCAGAGATACTCATCACCTCCAATCGAGTTTATCCATTCATTTTTGATTCTATAAATTTTAAGACGTTCTTCAAATCGTTTTTTTTAAAAGTTGGTATGGGAGACCCGGTCTTTGTTTCGCTTGCAATCTTTAAATGATTTTTACGCTCTTTATCTGCTGATTCCATGTGTCTGTGGTCATTATAGATCTCGATGTAAGGGTATCGCCACTTTTTATACCCTTCGACAAGCACGACGTCAACATCGCAATAATTATGTTTCATGATATCTTTTATTGACGGCGGTCTTCGGTTTACCCGTTTTATGATTGCCAGCTTTTCCGGTGAGGATATAGAAACTACATCCGCCCCTGCCAGATAGTATGTATAAGTATCCTTTCCCTCGTAATCAATTTCAAAATAAGGGATGTTGTACTTAATGGTACCGACACGATATCCCTTTTTCTTCAGTCGGGGTATAATAAGTTTAATAAGTGTAGTCTTACCTACATTTTGTTTACCAATGATCAAAACTACAGGAGTATCTTTAGACAACGTTTATTTACTTTTTTCTCTGTTTTAGATTATAACTTTATGATATAAACCTTCAGGATTGTTATGTGAATTATTACTTACTAGTTAAATGCTACTGTAATAAGGAGCAATACTTACGCCTTTCCTTAAAATATTTTACAAAAATTTTAACGCCAAAACGAATTAATCGTAGCATCTCTGTAATAGGGTGTCAAGCACTTTTATAGTGTTCATTGAATGCTTGTTTAAAGCGGAAAAATTTGTTATATATAATTGTTTGTCAAAAATCTATAAATGATTGAGTATGTAAAATAAGGAACAAATTCTATAGTGTTTTTTGTTTAATGGAATTAATCATAATGTTAAAGCATGTTTAATTTTAAACAATCAATAATTTGTGGTGGAGGGGTAGATGGAATCTGATGTTAAAAAGATCACAGAGAGGGTAAAACAAGAAAGTGATTTTGTGAACACCCTGATGTACGAGGTTGGCAAGGTAATTGTAGGTCAGAAATATTTAATTGAAAGACTGTTAATCGGTATCCTTTCCAACGGACATGTATTATTGGAAGGTGTCCCTGGATTGGCAAAAACGATGTCAGTTGTGACGCTTGCCAAAGCATTGCAAGCCGGTTTCCAGAGGATACAGTTCACACCGGATTTACTCCCTGCCGATTTGATCGGCACCCTTATTTATAATCCCAAAAGCGGTGATTTTACGGTGAGGAAGGGACCTATCTTTACCAACATTGTCCTGGCCGA
>Ga0082335_1003127_pt1 | contig 28238 bp, 23 predicted proteins | sample Subgrocontami58m_FD_72375 | JGI IMG/M metagenome (GOLD analysis project Ga0082335, IMG submission 72375) | Subsurface groundwater microbial communities from S. Glens Falls, New York, USA - GMW37 contaminated, 5.8 m (SPADES assembly) (version 2) ...
CAGTGGGGCCATCGGGTCCTGGGGCGCGGGGGGAGCAGAGGGCGGCGGGAACGCGGTCGGCCGGCGCGGCGCTGTGGACGGGGCGGCGGGCTGCGCGGGGGTCGCGGTCGATCCGCCGAAGTCGGTCAGCGTCGCCATCGAGTCCTGGGGCGCGGGGGGAGCGGAGGGCGGCGGGAATGCGGTCGGCCGGCGCGGGGCGGAGGCGGGGGCCGGCGCCTGGAACCCGGGAACGAGCGGTGAAGCCGCCTCCTGCGCAGTCGGCGTCGGGCGGAGGGCCGCGGGCACGTCGGCCGGGGCGACCCGGAACTCGGAAGTACCGGGATCGAGCATGCGCTGCATCTGGCGCAGCTCGTCCTCGGACGGCTGCCGCGGAGGCAGGGGCGCAGAGGTGGGACGGGGCAGCGGGACTTCCAGAAGGAGCGTGCCGTGGGCCTGCACTTCGTGGTCCGGTTTGACATCCTCGCTGCGCAGGAGGCCGACCATCTGGTCGAAGGTGAGGAGACCCCGCTCGACCAGGACTTTGCCGAGAAATCGGCGCGGTTGGCCGCCCTTGGCTTCCTCGTCGACCTGGCGCAGATAGACGTCGACCTGATCCTGCCTCAGGAAACCGGCCTCGACCACCTTGCGGCCGAGCAGAAGGTCCTGGTCCTGCTTCATGCCCCACTCCCACACGTTTGCCGCAAGACGGACCCGTCACTTCGCGCTCGGTCCCGGTCCTGAGAGAGCGACTACTATAACGGGCTGAGGCGGCTTCGCCCAAGGGAATTCTCCGCGGGCGGCGCGCACGGCCCGGTCTTCGGGCCATCGCGGGATGCGGCCGGGTCCAAGGCATCGGCTGCCGGGGGGGACGGCGGTGCCGATCCTGGGCTCGCGACCTCGCCGACGCTGTTCCCGGGCTCCGGCGGATGGTACCTTGATGGTGATTCGATCTCGGCCCCGAACCCCACGGACCGGCGCCATGCCTCCCGCTTCGCTCTCTTCGCGCCGTCGCGCGCTCGTTCTCGCGACCGCGCTCGTCGCTTCGGCGGTCGTCAACGGCGTTCTCCTGCAGCGCGAGCGCGGGTCGGCCGAAGTCGCAGTGTCGGGGCGCCCACAGCCTTCGCGCTCCTTCCGCGCGCACTCCCGGCCGGTGCCGGTCGGTCCATCCGTGGCGCCCGATCCGCTGGCCGACCTCCGCGGCCGCCTGGAGGCCGTGGAGCAGGAGATCGGGGAGGCGCGGGCGAAGCTCGTCGGGCTCGGAGAGTTGACGCCGGTGGACTTCGCCGTGGGACAGCCCGGGGGCCTCCGCGCCAAGCTCAAGGCGATCGCCTCCCTCGACCAGGACACCCGGATCGAGGCCTTCCAGCGCCTCATCCTGCTCCGCGGGGAAGGCGCGCCGGAATCGGACGAGATCCTCCGCCTCGTCGCCGAGGAAACCGACGTCGATGTGCTGCGGATGCTGCCCGAGCTGATGGGTCCCTGCGGAATCTTCCTGTGGGAAGCAGACCTGCCCGAGTTTCTCGGCCTCCTGCGCGAAGGCGAGCCGCCGAACCGCCGGGTCGCCGTCGCCGCCGTAGTCGCGCAGATGCTCCTCTACCGGGACCGCCCGGAGTGGCGGGAGGGCGTGACGCGTGCGCTGCGCGAGGAGGGGGATCCACGCGTGGTCGCGGCACTATGCGAGCCATTCCAGCGCGATCCCGGGCGCTCGTTTCCCGAGCTTCTCGAAGCGCTGCGCGCGGCCGCGGACCGCCTGCCCGTCGGCGATCGGCGTCCGCCCCTGCGCGCGCTCGCCGCCGCGACCGTCGCCCAGGACGGCGGGAGCGAGATCTACCGGCGCTGGGAGCGCGCCGGCCTGCCCGAGATGCGCCAGGACCTCGCCGACGCCCTGGCGTACGGTGGACTGGATCACCGCCCCAGCGACCCCGAATCCCCGGGTTCGCTCCCGGCCGCGGAGCGGGAGTCCCGGTTCCTCGCCGTCTATCACGACGCTGCGTCCCTGGAAACGCGCTCGCGTTTGATCCTGTCCGCGATGCGCGGGTTGGGGGTGCTCTCCGGTTCCGCGGAGCAGTGCGCCGAGTGCCTGCGGCGGATCGCGCGTGCGGAGCCGGATCCCGAGCAGGCCCGACGCCTGGATCGGGCGGCGGAGCGCGTTGCGGAGGGGCTCGCGCTCGAGGACGAAGAGGCGCAGAACCTGCTGCTCGGGCTCTGGATCGAACGCCGGGAGCGTCCAAAATGAACCGTCTTCTTGCATGCGCGCTCGCGCTCTCCCTCGCAGGGAACGTGTGGCTGACCTGGCGCGCCGCGAGTGCGGGTGCGCACGGGGACCTGCCCGCGGGTCCCGCCGGCCGGCCGACCGCGCCGGTCACGCCGGGATCGAACGACGCCCCCACGAGCGTCGCCGAGGCTCCGCCGGCGCCGGATGCGTCGATGGTCGCCACCGAGCGCATGGCGCTGGAGCAGCGGATCGAGCAGCGGCGCAGGGAGTTGGCGGAAGTTCAGCAACGTCTCGCTGCCGGCGCGGATCCGACCACTCGGGTCTTGCGCGCGTCGGGCTCTTTCGGCGCCAAGTTGCGCGCCCTCGCGGCGCTGCCGGAGTCCGATCGCGACGGCCCGCGTATCGGGCTCTACATGGATCTCGCCAACGGCGGGACTTTGAAGGCGCAGGTGCTCGGGCTGCTGCAGGCCTCCTCCGACCCCGCGGAGCTGGACATGCTCGTCACGATTCTCCGCATGGGATCCGGAGCCGGCCTCGACGCGGCCGAAGTCGCGAGCTGCGTGGGCTGGCTGCAGACCGGGGAGCCCGCGGAAAAGCGGATCGCCGTCGCCGCCCTGCTCAGCGGCCAGTCGCGCCGGGAGTGGTCTCCGGCGTGGGCCGAGGCCGTGGCCGGCGCCTTCCGGCCCGACGCGGATCCGGGCGTGGTGAAGGAGCTCGCCGAGGGCCTGGTGCGGGTGCAGCACCAGGACCTGCCCGAGGCCGTGTGGCAGGCGCTCGAGTCGACGAGCGAGCGGCTGCCCGCGGGCGACGTCCGCGCCGCCGTGCTGCGCGCCTACGCAGTCGAATCGGTGCGCCGGGATCGCGGCGACGACATGTTGCGGCGCTGGACGTTCGCGGGCAGCGCCGAGCTGCGCGAGGAGATCGCCGCGGCGCTCGCGGCCGGAGGCAGGGAGGGAAAAACGCACGCGCGGGAAGAGACGCGCGTCACCACGGACGATCCGGAGCCCGCTCGCAAGGTCTCCGAACGGCGCGCCCATTTCCTCACGGTCTATTCCGGCACCGCTTCGCGAGAAACCCGGGGAAGGCTTCTGCAAGGCATGGCCCGCGGGTTCGGCCTGATGCAGGGGGACTCGCAGGATTCGCAAATGCTCCAGTTCCTGCGCGACCTGCGCGCGCGCGAAACGGATAGCGCCCTGCAGGAGGATCTGCGCGGCGCGGAGGAGTCCCTGAAGCGAGCGCGCTGAGGGATCGCGGCGAGCGGCGTGTACCAGAGGCACCGGCGCGAAGCGGCCTTCGCCCTGCGCGGCGGCGCCCTCTTCCGCGAGACCCTCGAGCGGAAGCTCACCGACTTCGAGCTGCAGATGCTGCTCCTCGAGCGCAACGGCGCCGCCACCCGAGGGCTGAATCCACGGGAATACTCCACTCCTCGGGATTCTCGGTATCGGCTGGCTTCGCTCCACTTGGTCACGATTACCCAATTCGTGCTGAATACCGGGTCGTTCTTTTCGTGAGATTTCCTCTCCGCGTCGGCGCCGTCCGGAGAGACGCCGGAGCCGTCCGGAGAGTGAGCGGCGCCGGGCGGAAGGAGTGCGGCGTCGTCCTGAAGGATGCCGGAGCCGTCCGGAGAGAGGCCGGGGTCGGAGGAAAGGATGCCGGAGTCGTCCGGAAGCACGCAGGCGCGGTCCGGAACGAGGGCGGCGTCGGGCGGGACGAGGGGGATGGCGTCCGCAGAGAGGGCGGAGTCGTCCGACGCCGATTTCACTTCGGCGGTCCGTGCGCCGCCCGGCCTCGCCTGGTTGACCCCCGCTTGGTCGGCTTCTTCCGCGCCGGTGCGCGTAGCCGGTAGAGGTACCCGTCCGAAATGTAGAAGAGCCCGAGCAGGCTTCCCCCAAGTCGAGCCCCCTCGACCTCCACGGACTTACTGAGGACCCACTTTCGCAGGGCGCTGATGAATCGATTGTCCGGGCGCACCACCGCGATGTCCGTGAGTTCGAGTGAGAACGGCTCCCCAATGCCGGAGAGGACCTCATTGATCTCGTGATGGTATTTCTGGAGATTCCCCTCCGGCTCGAAGTGGCCGAGCTGGATCAGAAGTTGCCAGCGGCCGAGATCGGTGTCCTTCAACCAGAGTGCGGCGGAGACAATGTAGCCTGCGGTCTCCAAGCCCTCCTACCGCACCACGCGCACCCGCTCTTCCAGATCCAGCCCCTTCAGGTCCGGGGGCAGCTCGACCTCCGCCCGCGCCTTGCCCCGGCGGAAGACCACGCGCACCTTCTCCGCGCCGCGCCGCTCGGCCGCGACCCGCGCCTCGTTCCAATCGAATTGCGTCGCCACCGGCTTCCCGTCGATCTCGGCCACCTCGTCCCCCGGCTGGAGACCGGACTTCGCGAGTGGGCCGTTCCGGTCGATCGCGGTCACCTCCAGGAATCGCTCGGCGCGCAACCCCTGCGCTCCCAACAGCACGCGAAAAGCCGGCTCGATCCCGCCGACCTGCCGCCAGGTGCGCGCCGCGAACTCGAGCAGCGCCTGGCCTTTGGGCCGCCCGGCTTCCTCCAGCCACAGCTCCGAGAGCGCCTCGCAGGCGGACGGCCGCTCCGCGAGCACCGGCGACCAGAGCGCGACCAGACGCAGCAACCGCTCCGCCGAAAGCCGCCGCGCCGCGCGCAGATCCTCGAGCCCGTCGGCCCGTTGACCGCGCGACCAGCGCAGCAGCCCGCGCGCGAACCGCGCATCGACCGCGGTCCACCGCGCGTGCGACAGGTGATTCGCGCCGGTCCAGGTCGAAGGCAGGCCCTCGGCCAGGTGCTTCTCCTCGGTCGCCCAGTCGTCTTCCGCCAGACGCACGGCCACATCGTATAGCTTCGCAGCCTCCTCGTCGCGACCGAACGCCCAGCGGCCGTTCGCGAGAACGAAGTGGTCGAGCGCCCCGACCGGCACGAACGCGCGCACGCCGTCTTCCTCCCGATGCGAGACCAGCGCGAGCCCGCGACAGTGCACCCGTGCCCAGAACCCGATCTCGGGATAGCTCGACCCGCTCCAGCCGATCCACGCCTTGCTTCCGCCCGGCGGGCCGGCCCGCTGCATACGAAGCACCGGCTCGTGCCCGCGCTCCGCCACGCGGACCGCCAGCCGCTGCGGATGAGGCAGGCACTGCAGGGAGAAGTCGAGCCGCCCGGGCAGGCCTTCGGCGCGGTAGACCAGGGTCTCGGTCGAGCCCGACCGGCCATCGTGGGATTCCGACCACAGCGTCCGCTGGGGATACCCGGTGTCCCCGCCCGCGCTGAAGCCGAGCAGGAAGCGGCTTGACGGTGCGCCCCCCTCGGCCCAAGGGGGCGCGTCGGCGAGCGCGATCGTAAGACTCACCGCCCAGTCGAGCCGCTCCGGCTCCAGGTCCCCTGCGATCTCGGCGCCCTGCCAATCCAGCGAGACGGGGAGCACCGCGAACGTGCCGGCGCCGGTGGGGATGGTAAAAGTCGCACCGTGTTCCGTGGGCGTAGCCACGAACGGGGCGCTGAGGAGCCAGTCGGCCGGGACCGCGCCGGGACCGACGAGCACGGTGCGCTTTCCCTCGCGGGCGAGCCCGGCCAGTTCCTCGGCCCGCGCACGCGCCTCGCGGCGTCGCTCGGGATCGAGGCCGGGGGCGGTGAGCTGAAGCGCCACCAAGCCGGCCGCGAGCGCCCACTCGCGACCCGCGCACAGCGCGTCGACGCAGGGGGGAAGCAGGTCCTGCTCGCGCCCGGGCCAGTCCTGGACCAGGCGCGCCGCCTCGCGCGCGAGTCCCTGGTGGCCCCCGATCGCGCCGAGGCAGCGCAGGCGGCCGCCCCCGGCCGCGAGCAGCTCCGCCGCCGAGTCGGAGCGCAGCAGGAGCCGCGTATAGGTCTCCAGCGCGTCCTCCCAAAGCCCCACGCGCTCCGCGTCGCGGCCGGCGTCGAGGGCGTCGAGCGTCCCGCTCGCCGGTCCGGGAGCGGCGTCCGCCGCGGCCGGCGGCGCGACCGCGCGTGCCGCCGCGCCCGCCCCGGGAAGCCCGCGCACGCGCAGCGCCCCGCCCTCGGAGAACACCACCTCGTCATCGCCGTCGCCATCGACATCGACCGCGGTGACCCCGGCGAGGAACTGGTCGCCGCGCGACAGGAAACGGCTTTTCAACGAGAGCGAGAGCCGCGCCAGGCGCCGCCAGCCGCCGGACTCCCCGACCCAGACCGAACCCGCGGGCCGGGCCTCGGCTTCCTCCGCGGGCCGGTCGGCAAAGCCGTTCATCCGCCCCGCAATCCAGAGCCAAAGCCGCCCCACGCCGCGAATCAGGCAGGCGCCGTACGCGCCGTCGTCCCCGTCCGCCCAGTCGCCCGCCTCGAGCGCCTCGAGCTCCTTCCCCGGCTCGCGATCGAACCGGCAGAGCCAGATGCCGGGCGGGCGGTACTTCGCGCGGAAGCGCTCGAGCCCGAGCAGGTGGGCCATGGGGTGGAGATTGCCGCGATACCAGGAATTCCCCACGACGAAGGTGGCCGGGCCCACGGACGCACCCTGGCCCACCTGGGACGCAGGGGACGCGCCGGGACCGCCGCCGGGCGCGCCCGCGCCGCCAATCTCTTCGGCCATGGTCGGCCAGCCGAGGTGGATGGTGCGGACGCGGCCGAGTCGGTCGCGCTGCCAGCGCAGGACGTGGATCGCGTAGGCGCTCCAGGCTCCGGCGAAGACCAGCACCTCGGGGGCGGGGTCGTCGTCGACATTGCGCACGAGGACGCGGATCACGTCGCCGCCCGCAGGCATGACGGTGCGCTCCTCGAGCCGGTTCTCGGCGCCGTGCCAGGTCCAGACGTGGACGCTGCGCTCGTATGGGCCGGTGCCGAGGATCACTTCGACGGTGCCATCGCCATCGAGGTCGGCGGCGGCGAGGGGTTGCGCGGCGAGTTGGGTGCGCAAGGGCGCGCGGGCCTTTTCGACGAGCGTGTCGTGCTCGAGGCGAAGCACGCGCAGCGCGCCCGGGCGCTGATCCGATCCGCTCGCGGCGAGGACCTCGGCGCGGCCGTCGCCGTCGAGGTCGGCGGCGTAGACGGTGCTGGGCGGGAGGAATTCCTCGGGGCCGCACACGAAGCGCCAGCGCTCGGTCCAGGTTCCATCGGGCGCGAGGGTGCCCACGGCGACTCCGCCGCCGGCGACGGTGCAAAGCTCGTTGCGGCCGTCGCCGTCGAGGTCGCCGGGCACCAGGACGCCGCCGCTGCCGCCGAAGCCGAGGGGCAAGGCGGCCTCTCCGGAGAGCAGGGTGGAGAATTCCAGGTGCTCCGCGGCGGGGGTGCGGAGGGCTTCCGGCAGGGGTCCGGCGAGCGCGGCGCGGAAGCCGTCGCGCGCGGCCTCGAATTCGAGGGTCGACTCGTCGATGCGCGCCTGCCAATAGGAGGTCTCGGCGGCGACGGCGTCGCCGTGGCCGGCACGGGCGGCGCGGAGCAGGATCCCGCGCGCCTCGTCGAAGCGCGATTGATCCACCAGCTCGCGCCCCATGCCGAGCAGGAAGGCGCGCGCGTCGCCGCGGCGGGTGGCGGCGCGGTAGGCGCGGAAGCGCTCGCGCAGGGCCTGGGGCTCGTCCCCCGCGCGGCGGTGGGCTTCGGCGAGGGTGGCGTGGGCTTGCGCCAGGGGGTGGTCTTCCCCCGCTTCGGCCCGGGGGGCGAACTCCTCGACCAGCGCCTCGGCAAGGCGTCGCGCCCCGTCGGCGTCGCCGTGCTCGAGCGCGGCGCGGGAGGCGGCGAGCGCCGCGGCCGACGCGTGCTCGCGCACCTGGCGCTCGAGCCGCGCCCGGCGGGCTTCCCACGAGGCGCGGAGGGAAGGCCAACCGAGCACGGCTGCGATGGCGAGGAGCGCGAGCGCGGTCGGCACGACCACGGCGCGCCGCCGGACGGTCGCGCGCCACATGCGGTAGAGCGGGCCGGTGGGGCGGGCGCAGATGATCTCGCCGGCGAGGTAGCGGTCGATGTCTTCGGCGAACGCTTTGGCCGAAGGATAGCGCCGGTCCGGGTCCTTTTCCATGGCCTTGGCCACGACCGTCCCGATGTCGGGGTGGAGGCCGGGCGCGTGGCGGCGCAGCGGCACGGGATCGTCGAGGATCACCGCGGCGAGGAGCTGGACCGCGCTGTCTTGGAGGAAGGGCTTGCGGCCGCAGAGCATCTCGTACATGACCGCGCCGAGCGAGTAGATGTCGCTGCGCGGGCCGACGCGCTCGAGGTCGCCCCCGGCCTGCTCGGGCGACATGTACATGGGCGTGCCGATCACATTGCCGTCGCGCGTGAGCAGCGTGTCGCTGGTCACGTCCTTGGCCAGGCCGAAGTCGGCCACCAGCACGCGGAAGGACGTCACCTGGCTGCCCGAGAGCGTGAGGGTGGAGTCCGCGGCGCGCCCGGCGGCGGGTCCTTCGGCGGCGGCCTTGGTGATGAGGATGTTGCCGGGCTTGATGTCGCGGTGGATGAGATTGCGCTCGTGCGCGTGCTCGAGCGCGCGGGCGACGTCGCGGGCGATGCGCAGGGCGGCGCGCGGCGGGATCGCCTTCATCCGGTGCAGCACCTGCTGAAGGCTGTCCCCCTCGATCAGCTCCATCGTGAAGTAGAGCTTGCCCTCGAGTTCGCCGACCTCGTAGACCGGCACGACGTTGGGGTGGTGCAGCCGCGCGGCGAGCAGGGCTTCGCGCTCGAAGCGTCGCCGGGCCTCCCCCGGGACCGCGTCGCCACCGAGCATGACCTTGAGCGCGACGATGCGCTTGACCTGCGTATCGAAAGCACGATAGACCACGCCCATGCCGCCGCGCGCGATTTCGGCTTCGATACGGTAGCGGCCGAACGAGCCGGGTCCGGGGGCGGGTACGCCTTCGGAGGCGCGCGCAGGCTCGGGCGCGGGGGAAGCCGGCGGCGCGGCGTGCGGGCCGGCAGGGTGCGACCGGGTACCGTGAGACGCACCGGGCGTGGCACCCGCGACCGAGGGGACCCCGCGGGGTGCGGCCGAGGCATCCCCGCGTTCGGCGATTCCCGCGGCGCCGGGCTCGTGTCCCGCGGGCCGGGCGGGCGCATCGACGGCGGGCCTGGGCGGGCCGAGAGCGGAGGCGATGGTCGCGTCTTCGGCGCGCATCTCGCGCGAGAGCTCGACCGCGGAGGGAGGGTCGCCGATGGTGGACGGGGCGTCGGCGATCGTCGGGGAGTCCCCGCGGCTTGCGATGGGGATTGCGGCCGAGAACAGGGCGCGGATTCGTTCCTCGGTGGCGTGGCCGCGCTCGACCAGGAGCTGGGCAAGGGGGCGCCGGGTCTTGCCGGTCGCGCTGTCGGCGTCCTGCTCGCGCAGGCACGCCTGGAGGGACTCCTCGGAGACCAGGCCCGCCTCGACCGCGCGGCGGCCGAGCAGGGTGTCCGCGTAGTCCTGCATCTTGACGCGCTCCCGCTGCGATCGCGGGATTATCGCCGGGGGCGGAAGGTGGGCGCAATGGAAAGGGATGGCGCGGCGGCAGGTGCGGACGGACCATGGAGCCTGCGCACTGTTTCTTGATGCCCCCCCCCGTACGCGCTTCGCCGGGCGCTACGGCGGCCCGGACCGAACCCGCGGCGAGCCGCTCGAGCCCGGAACAGGATCCCCTCAGTCCTCGCCCTGTTCGGCCGCCCGTCGCCATAGGCGTTCGAAGGCTTGGACGTAGTCCGCGTGCACCGACGCCAGGTGGCGCAGGACCTCCTCGCGGCATCCAGGATTGGCGCGGAGCATCTCGACCATGTCGGCCTCGTCGCGCGCCCGTCCGGCAGCGAGCTTCAACTCGAACAGGCCGTGCAAGTGCACGTACCGCAGGGCCGCACCCTGGGCCCCGAGTCGCGCCGGTGCGGGGATCACCGTCGGTGCCGGTTTCGCCGACGTGCCGGGTCGCTCCCCTTCGGGGAGGATGTCCACGCGAATGCCGGTCTCCTTGTGTTGCAGCTTCGGCCAGCGACCGGGCAGTCGCGGCAGGACTTCGAATCCGGAAACGGCGGCGACGCGCAGGAACTCCTCGTCACGGCCGGCCGGCGTCCCTTGCCTTCGCCGGTCCGTCGAGGTGTAATTGCCCCATGATCCTACCCCGACACCTGAGGGCACGCGTCTTCGATCTCGAGATCCTCGACCGCGAACGCGTCTCGCCCGCGACGATGGAGCGCGTGGTCCGCTTCCTGCGCTTCATCAATCGCTTCCTCGGCGGCGTCGGCCCGATCTGCAGCCACCTCGGGCACGGCCCGGAGCCGATCACCGTCCTGGACGTCGCGTGCGGGGCCGGGGACGTCCTGCGCATGGTCGTCGCGCGGCGCCCGCACGTGCGGCCGATCGCGCTCGATCACGGCGCGGACATCCTCGCCTTCGCGCGCGAGCTGCCGCGGATGCGCGGCGACGCCTTCCGGCTTCCCTTCCGCGACCGCAGCGTGGACTGGGTGATCACGACCCTCTTCTTCCATCATCTGACCGACGACCAGGTGGTCGCGGCCCTGCGCGAGTTCGACCGCGTGGCGCGGCGCGGGATCGTGGTGAACGACCTCCTGCGCCGCTGGCGCGCCTGGTTTTGGGCTTCGGTCCTGGGTCTCTTCACCGACCCGGTGGTGCGGTTCGACGGGCCGCTCTCGGTGCGCCGGGCGTATCGCGAGGACGAGATCCTCGCCCTTGCGCGCCGCGCGGGGCTCGACTGGCTGCGCGTACGCACCCACTTCGGACATCGCTTCACGTTGGCGGGCGAGCGGCCGCGGTGATCGCTCCGCCGATCAGCGCCCGCGCGACGCCAGCGCTTGCGGGATCAGCAGCGGCGTATCGCCGCGGCGGCCGAAGCGCCGCTCGAGGATCGCCCCCTCCGCGCGGCACAGGCGGTCGCAGTCCATGCGCGGGGCTTCCGCAGCGGTGAGCCGGCACTTGCGGCACCCCTCCTCGTGCATCGCCTCCCCGCGGCGGTCGACCACGGGCACGCCGTGCAGGCGGCAGGTGAGCGGCCGGTGCGCGTAGAGCCGGCACTCATTCTCCCGGCCGAGCGCGGGGCACTCGACCGGCCCGAGCCACTCGGAGACCTCGTCGATCCCGTCGTCGGTCATTCCCGCGAGCGTGTCGCCGAGGTCGGGGAACCATTGCCGCAGTTGCGCGAGCAGCGCGTCCGACCGCTCTTCGATGTCGCGGCGCGTTGCCGGATCGAGGGTCGCCAGCCCCGCGCGCAGGAGGGCGCGGTCGGCCAGGGTGATGTCGAACAAGCCGAGGCAGCACTCGCGGCAGCCGCGGGTGCAGGTCACCTTGTCGGGGTGCGCACGCTGCACCCGCCGATACCAGGCGTCCACGCGGTGAAGGAGGGCGAGGTAGTCGTCCATGAGGGGAAGATACCGCGGGGGCGCGGGAACGGGAAGAGTGGGAAAGCCGCCATGTGCGCGAAACCGCGCGCTACTTTTTGCGGTATTCAGGGTTTGGCAAGGGGGCGTATGGAGGTACGAGAGATGAATCCCGCCAAGGTCCTGCTGTCCGCACTGCTGGTCGTCGGTCTCGCGCGGCTCACGGTCGAGGCCCAGGAGCGCCGCCGGCGGCGCCTTCCCGAAGGCGTCGAGACCCTGCGCGACATCGAGTACGGCAAGGGCGGCAAGACCTCCCTTCTCCTCGACCTCTACCGGCCCGCGGATCGCGGCGAGGATCCCCTTCCCGCGGTCGTATGGATTCACGGCGGCGGCTGGCGCGGGGGCGGCAAGGCCAACGGCGAAAACGCCGCGTACCTCGCCGCCCACGGCTACGTCGCGGTGAGCATCGACTATCGCCTGAGCGGAGTCGCGCCCTTTCCGGCCGCCGTCGAGGACTGCAAGTGCGCCGTGCGCTGGCTGCGCGCGCACGCCCGGGAGTACGGCGTCGACCCGGACCGGATCGGGGTGTGGGGCGGCTCCGCGGGCGGGCATCTCGCGCTCATGGTCGGCCTCGCCGACGCGGGCGCCGGCCTGGAGGGAAACGGCGGCTGGAAAGACGTGTCCAGCCGCGTGGCCGCGGTCTGCAACTGGTTCGGCCCCGCCGACATGACGGTCCTGACCGGGAAGCAAAGCCCGCTCAGCGACAGCCCCGTCACCCAGTTCCTGGGCGGCGCACCCGAGGAGATCCCTGAGCTCTACGCGCTCGCCAGCCCGGTCACCCACGCCTCGAAGGACGACCCGCCCACGCTCCTCGTCCACGGCGATCGCGATGCCATGGTCCCGCTCTCCCAATCCGAGGCCATGCTCGCCCGGCTCGAAGAGGTCGGAGTCGAGCGCGAGTTGCTGGTCGTCAAGAACGCGGCGCATGGCTTCAAGCCGAGCGGTGGCGAGCCCGAGCCCGACCACGACGGCATCCTCGATCGTTGCCGCGCGTTCTTCGATGAGCACCTGCGCGGTGACGCGGAGCGCGTGCCCCGCGAGAAGTGAGACCGACCACCCCGCCAATCCGTGAAAACCCGTCCCATCCGCGTAATCCGTGGTTCCGTCCTCTGCGCCCGAACGTCGCGTATCTCACGATCACCTCGAACCCTTGACGCCCCCGCCGCCATTTGGTGCTTTGTGCGCTGCGAGAGGGAGGCGACATGTCGATTGGCGCGATGATCCTGTCGGGATTGCTCCTGGTCGTCGCTTGGATGGCGGTCGCCTTCATCGTGCAGCGGGCGCGCAACGACGCCGGCATCGTCGACGTCGCCCGCACCGTCGCGATCGGCCTCCTCGCCCTCCTCTACGGCTCGAGCGGAGACGGTTACTCGGCGCGCCGCTTCGTTCTCATCTTTCTCGTCTGCCTCTGGGCCGGCCGGCTCGCCGGCCATCTCGTCGCCACCCGCATGCTGGGCGGCCAGGTGGAGGACGGCCGCTATCGTCGTTGGCGCAAGAAATGGGGCGCGGACGCCGACCGCAACTTTTTCCTCTGGTTCCAGCTCCAGGGCGCGATCGCCTTTGGCTTGTCCCTGCCCCTCCTCGTCGTCGCCCTCTGCCCCGCGATGGGGTTCCGCGGCTGGGACCTCGCCGGCGGGCTGGTCTGGCTGGTCGCGATCCTCGGCGAGTCGGCGGCCGACGCGCAGCTCGCCGCCTGGCGCAAGGACCCCGGCAACGCCGGCAAGGCCTGCCGCACCGGCCTCTGGCGCTTCTCGCGCCACCCCAACTACTTCTTCGAGTGCCTCCACTGGTGCGCCTACATCCTCCTCGGCTTCGGCTTCGCCGAGTGGCCGATCACGTTCCTCGGCCCGGGTATCGCCCTTTGGACCCTGCTCCAGGCCCTGCCGCGCACCGAGGAGCAGGCGCTCGTCTCCCGCCCCATCGACTACCGCGACTACCAGTGGCACACCGGCCGACTGGTCCCCGGGCTGCCCGCGGGCTGGCTGGCCAAGACCGGCATCGACTGGGCCGAGCGGCGCAAGCTCTCCGACCGCTGGATCGCGCGCGGCATCCACCGCATGCTCGAGGCCCGCGTCTTCCGCGAAGACATGGGCTCCTGCGAGGCCCGGCGCGACTCCATGCGCGAGAAGCTCGCCAGCCTCACCATCGGGCCGATCCTCCACCCGGCGGCCGCGAAACTGCCGGCCCTGCCTCAGGCCTTCTGGGAACGCGTCCTCGGGCCGCGCGCCCTCCACGCTTGCGCCTTCTGGACGCCGGGGACGACATTGCTCGAGGAAGCCGAGGAATCCATGCTCCACCACCTCGCCCTGCGCGCTCAGGTCGCGGACGGCATGGAGGTTCTCGAGTGGGGCTTCGGTTGGGGCGCGCTCGCCGTCTGGATCGCGGAAAAGCACCCGAAGGCCCGCGTGCTCGCCGTCCTGGATTCCTTCGACGCCCGGCACCACGTGGAAAACGAGGCCGCGCGCCGCGGTCTCAAGAATCTCGAGGCCGTCTCCGCCGACCTGGACGAGTTCAAGACCGACCGCACGTTCGACCGCATCGTCTCCCTCGAGACGCTCGAACGCGTCCACAATTGGGAGGAACTACTGCGTCGGGCCGACGGCTGGCTCAAGTCGAGCGGCAAGCTCTTCGCCCAGCTCTTCGTCCACCGCATGTACACCTGGCGGCTCGACACCGCGGGGGAGGACGCCTGGCTGGCCCGGCACTTCCTGCCCGGGGCGGTCATGCCGTCGGACGACCTGCTCCACTTCTTCCAGCGCGACCTGGTCATCGAGGAGCAATGGTGCTTCAGCGGCAAGCACTACGAGCGCACCGCGCGGGCGTGGCTCGCCAACCTCGACGCGCGCTGGAGCGATCTCCTGCCGCTCCTTCGCTCGGTCCACGGCGCCGCCGAAGCGGAGCGTTGGCTGCAGCGGTGGCGGATCTATTTCCTCGTGCGCGCGGGTATGGGCGGCTACCGCCAGGGCGAGGAATGGTGGATCTCGCAGTACCGGCTGGCCAAGCGCACCTGAGAGCCGATTCCGCTCTGCCGGACCGGGAACGCGCCGTGCCGGAACGCGCCTCGGTGCCGGTTCCGGCCGGCGGTCTCGGTGTGCGACGGGGAGCCGGGCGTGTTGGACAACATCGGCAGCGTGGTGGGGGTGAAGCAGGAGGCGCTGGCGGTGCGAAAGGCGAGCAAGTGCGGGCGGCCGCACGACGTGTACGCCAAGGAGCACATGGACGCGGAGCGAAGCCGGCGCTGCGGGTGCTGGCGGCGACGGCGGAGGAGAACGTGGTGGTGGGGAGGGGGGTGAGCCTGGGGTGCCTGGGGTTAGGCGGCTTGACTTACATGGGTCGCGGTAATAGGGTGGTGACGGCAGTTGCGCGAGCCGCGCTCAGTATGAAGAATCCATGGAGGATGCCGACGATGTCCCGCAATCTTGAAGCTTCCACGGCCGGCCTGGGCGGCCGACGCCGAGCGCATTCGCGCAAGGGGGTGGAACGCCTGGCGGTGTCCGCCTTGAAACTCGGGATGCAGGATCGAGCTCTACTGGCCGAAAAGCTGCTGCTGAGCCTGGACGCACCCGCGGAAGAGGAGAATCTCGAACTCTGGGTCACCGAGGCGGAGCGCAGGCTGCGACGGCTTCGGGCGGGACGCGACAAGGCCTACCCGGCGGCGGACGTGCTCCGGCGGGCGCGCGCGGCTATCTCATGCAAGAGGTGACCATTCACGAGGTCGCCGAGGCGGAGCTGATCGAGGCGGCAACCTTCTATGAGGCCCGGTCACCGGGGCTGGGTGAAGTATTCCTTAATGCTGTTGAGGGCGCGCTCCGACAAATCGTCGCTCATCCCAAGGCCGGCGCAGTCGTGAAGCCGGGAATCCGCCGCAGGTTGGTGGAGCGATTCCCGTACAGCATGCTCTACGCGATCGAACCCGGGCGAATCCGGGTACTGGCGGTATCGCACAACTCTCGCAGGCCCGGCCATTGGCGTGACCGAATGTAGCGTCCGCGACGAGACCACCACGAACACCACGCGTCCGTGACGACATCCTCGAGCGCATGATCTCGTGCCCCGATGCCACGGCTCGTGGAAGCCGATTCCCGAGCCGCGCACGGATGGAGGCCTTGGCGGACGTTGTCTGATTCGTTGGAGCACCTCGATCTGGGGCAGCGCGCCTGCAGCCGCAAGTTGTGGGCGCAGGCCGTCGAGCATCTGACCCGGGGCCTCGAACACGAGCCTTCCGCGGGGCACGGGTCGATGCTCGGAGAGTCTCTGCGACAGCTCGGCCGTCATGCGGAAGCACTTCGAGCTTTGCGGGAGGCACGACGAAGCGCGCCGCCCGGGTTCGGCCACTTTCTCAGTCGACAAATGGCCGAGGTCTTCGTGTCCCTCGGCCGATTCCACTCCGCAGAGCGATGGTACGGCAAGGCGACGGAGGAAGCGCCCCACGACGCGGGCGGTTGGATCGTCCTGGGCCACTTCCTGCGCCACGCCGGCCGGTTGGTCGATGCGGAGTCCAGCCACCGACGAGCGGTCGAAGTGGCCGATCCCGGCCTGCTCGATGAGGCCTGGTTCAACCTCGGCCTCGACCTGCGCGCTCAAGGCCGCTACGCAGAAGCTCGCGAATGCCTGGAGACTGCAATTCGATTCGGCTCCCGCAAACCGGAAAATCGAACCGCGTTGACCGACGTATCCCGTGCCATGGTCCCTGGATCGTCGCAGGGCAGTCACCGAAAGGGTGTGCGGTCGTACCAGCGCGGGCTTTCGGCGAGCGCTCTCGAGGACCTCGCCACCGGGATGAACGAGCGCGTGGACCCGGGGGTCCATTGGATCTGGGTGGCGATGTGCCTGCGCGCCCTCTGCCGCCACGGGGAAGCCCTCCTCGCCGTTCGTCGGGCGAGACCACATCTTCCCTTGGGATGTCGTGATCTTGCCTACAGCGAACTTGGCGAGATCGACCGAGCGCGCGGGCGATTCCGGTCTGCCGAGCGGTGGTTTCGCCGCGCGGTCGAGGATGCTCCGCTCAAGCCGCTCCGATGGTGGTACCTGAGCGACTTCTACCTGGACGCGGGCCGCCTGTCCGATGCCGAGGCGAGCAGCCGGCGGGCGCTCGCTCTGTCCAAGAAGGACGCGAGTGACGCATGGTTGAATCTCGGCCTGTCCCTCCGCGGGCAGGGCCGATACCGCGAAGCGCGCCATGCGTTCGAGCAGGCGCTCCGCGGGGATCCGCGATGCGCTCAGGCACGCCAGGGGCTGCGGGACGTGACGCCGTTGGCGCAAGGCGAATGAGGAGCGGAGGCGCTTCGTGGCCGAGCCGCGGCTGGCGGAGGATGGGCCGCGCAGTCGCTGGACTCGGATGATGGCCCGCGCGGGGGCGCCCGATTGCACGAGCATCATCCTGGGCCTTCGTGAAGAACTTGCTCCGTTGCTGGGGGGTACGGCCATCGAGCAAGGGCTGCGACTTCATTGACGGCACGCCGGATGGCGTCCACCACATCCGGCAGTGCCCGGTAGAAGAGTTGACAGCCAAGCAGGTGTCCGCCGGCCTTGTAGAGGACCCGCGACGTCTCGAGTCCGACCTGGATGGCCTCGCGCCGTAAGTGCTCCGACTTCGGAGCGGGACGAGGATGGTCGCCTCGCTCGCAAAGCGGGCTGACCGGCAACCACGCAATCATCGTCACGCCGGTGCCGAGAAGATCCCGAATCTCGGACCAGGATGGGTACGATGGTGTCCCCTTCCCACGGACGCCCGGAGGATCGACGAGCACCAACGACGGGTGTAAGGCTTGGACATTCATTGCCGTGACGGCCACATGGTGAACACAATGGCCATCGGGCTCGTGGGCCGATCGCAGGTCGGCAACTGCGGTGTCTGAGATGTCCCAGAGGTGCATTTGAAGCGGACGGTGGGCGGCGGCGGCAAGCCCCTTCACGATGGTCGAGGAACCAGGATATCGCATCGTAGTGAGCGCCGGCGCACCGATCGTCTTCACGTAGTGGTTCGCCTCCGCACCGGGACTCAACGCGACGCGACGCACTCCTTGGGACCACTCACCGCCCGCGCCCATGGGGTTCCATGCGTAGCCCGCGAAGGCGTCGGCGTAGCAGAACGGTCCGGCGCCGCACTCCATGAGCCTCACCATGGCGGCAGCGAGCGCGGCGTGCTTCACGACGTCGCCCTCATTCCCAGCCTTGCGACGATGGTCGTAGTTCACTGAAGCTCACCTTGCCGGCGACCTCGCAGTGGACCTCCTACTTCCAGGGTTGCCCCGGTTGCCGGCCTTGCGCTGAAATCGTAGGTCACTCCGGCCTCATGGGTGACAGACTTTGAAGTACTGCCCACCTTGGCCCTTGGGAATGGTCTCCGAAGTCAGCGGCGTTCGGTCACCAGGCTTGAACCAACCGAGGACCGCGATGTCTTGTGGAGGATTCACGGCGACGAACTCGCTGAGTTCGACCCAGAGCTTGGCGGTGGGCGGGCGGAGGTGATGGTAGAGCTTCGGCCCGCGGAGCGTGTTGGTCCTGTAGTCGTGTACGGCCTGAAACACCCCGTGCGCGACGAGCTTTCGGGAACCATTGACGATCAGCGCCACCCGACTCACACCTTGCGTGTACCCTTTTGCACTGATGTTCTTGGTGGTCAGCACGTAGGTGACCCCACATTCTTTGAACTGAGCGAGAAGCGCGGGAACTTCTTCGCGGATCGGGTCGGGCGGTACGTTCGTGGAGAGCATCAGCACGAAGCCTGCATTCATTCGCTTCCTCCCCAGCTCAGCGATCAATCCTTGGCGATCCCGCCGCGCCGTTCCCCCTGGATGATCGCTACACTCCCGGATCTCGTCACGCGCGCCAGGAGCGGTCGGCTGAACTTCGCCAGGATCCGCGTCATCCTCGGCAGCGCGTTCTTGAATGCCTGCGCGATCTGGGGACCCGTCATGTCGCCACCCGTGAGGATGAACGCAGCCAGCCCGGCCTCCTCGAGCGCAGCCCGCTCCATGGGGCGCCAGCGAATTCGCTTGTCCTTGGTCAGGAGAACCCAGCCTCGCGCACCGATCTCGGCCAGCAAGTACGGATCAGCCATGTTTTCCGCAAAGTGCGAGTCGTGCACCTCGACCGTCGCTCCCGCAGCCCGGAGAACATTGGGAACTTCGCGCGTGCCGAGACACCGGTCCGTGAAGAAGACCGGGGATTCAAGCGGCCGGGGCATGCGATTCCCACCGCACGGCCGCTTCCACGAGATCCCGATTCAAGTTGAAATCCGCTGCAATGGCGTCGATCGACTCGCCGGCTCGGAATCTTTCGGCCACCGATTCCGTGGGGATGCCGGTTTTCACGATCACCGGACGTCCGAAGGCGCGCAGCGGATCGATCTCGATTTGGCGCGGTTCGTCGGGTCGGTTGAGCCACGGATACACGCGTGCGGCTAGACCATTCACGTCGCGCTCGACACGCTTCACGGCTTGGCTGATGACCTGGCTCCACTCCAACTGGCCCGAGTGCGAGACGTCGAGCAGGTTTGAGTACTTTTCCACGAAGAGTTTGACACCATCGGTGTAGAACTCCTGGCGAATCAGGGGACGGTCGACCCCGAGCTTGCCTTCCACGAACGCGAGTGCTCGACGGACCCTCTGCAGCGAAACCCCGTGCTTCCGGCGCAGACTGGCCAGGACGTACACCTCGACGAGGTTCCAGAACGAGAGCATCGGCGGCGGGACCGACGCAGGCTTGATCAGAGCGTCGGAGCCTGTTCGAATCCCGGCGCTTCCCGGTCGGCCGGTCCGAGCCTGCCCGATGCACCATGCACGCACGGTCGAAACGGGGATCCGCAGGTATCCCGCCACTTCGCCGGCCGTGTAGCACGGTTCGTCCCGGGCATCTCGTTCAAGGTAGAGCTTGCGATTCAAGAGTTCCTCCCGCGTTTCACGTCCATTGCGCGACGACGAGGTATCGCGTGCTCACCGATTGCCCCCGATCATAGCAGGCGCGACCGTGGACCGGAAGCGAAGGGGCCCCAAAGGGTGCATGACCGCTGCTGCGTTCGTTCGCCTTGCCCCTGCCCTTGCCCTTGCCCTCGCCGGCTGGCTCCCTTCGCTGCAATTCGAGCCAGGCCGAAGCAGGGCACCAACCGTGGCGTACGAATCGCCCCCCGCCGTCTCCCCACTCGCCACCGCAAGCGTTGCAATCGCACCCCGCCGTCTCCCCACTCGCCACCGCAAGCGTTGCAATCGCCCCCCGCCGTCTCCCCACTCGCCACCGCAAGCGTTGCAATCGCCCCCGCCGTCTCCCCACTCGCCACCGCAAGCGTTGCAATCGCCCCAAGCGTCACTCCACTCGCCACTGCAAGCGTTGCAATCGCCCCAAGCGTCACCACACTCGCCACGGCAAGCGTTGCAATCGCCCCCGGTGTCGCCCAACTCGCCACCGCAAGCGTTGCAATCGCCCCCGGTGTCGCCCAACTCGCCAATCGTGGCGTACCCTTCGTCACCGGCGTCACACCACTCGCCAATCGCCGCTTGGACGCCGGCCGTCCCGCTCACTTCCCCGGCGCAGTCTTCTCCACGACCGCGTAGCGGTAGCGATCGACCCGCCGCATCAGGCCCATGCGAACGGCTTCCGCGACATAGCGTGAGCGGGTGCGGCCCGGGATCGGCGCCGTGCGCCCGATGTCCCGGAGCGTGAATGCACCGCCGATCTGCCGCATGCGCTCGACGAGAGCTTGGACGCGGTCGATCTGCGTCATCGCCAAGGCGTCCTTCTGCGACCCGCCCGCCGGGACGAACACGCGCGTGGACGACGTTCGGGCGCCGGCCCTCGACATCAACCCCCGCACCAATTCCTCCCGGCGCGACAGCGCGGTCGTCAGCTCGACCCACAATCGCGTCACCCTCGCGTTCAGCTCTTCGATCTCCAGCAGGACGCTGTCGGCTTCCGCCATCTCTCTTCTCCTCGATTCAATCCACCCTGAAATCGGGCCGGCCCACCTCCTCCCGACCTACGTCACCCCTCCCGCCGCCCCACCCGGCCCAGTCGCCCGTTCGCCCCGCGCCGCCAATAACCGCGCGACGTCCGGATCCCGTCGCGACTTGTCCGTGATGATCTCCGGCCGCTCCGCGAGCGTCAACTCCAAGTACTCGAGCCCCTTGGCCAGCAGGCGCGCGGCCTCCTCCGGCGGCGGTGCGACGGCGGGAGCGTCCGGCGCCAGCGCGCCCACCGACGCGGCGGAGTAGCACTGCGCGACGTAGTAGCGCTCCTTGGCGAGAAGCCTGCGCCCGCGATCGGCGGCGAACCAGGCGCGCAGGGACGCTTTCCCGCGCGCGAGCTCTTCGGCCAGCAGCTTCAGCCCCGATTCCAGCGCCGAGCGCGCCTCGCCATAGCGCTCCGCCTCGAACTTCGCCTCCCCCAACCGGAAGGCATGCACCCAGGCGGTCGCGCGCGAAGGGAGGTCGGCATACTCGCGTTTCAACCATTCCATGTAGACCGGGTACCGATCCTCTCCCGCCCGCAGGATGGCGAGGTCGTTCAGCGAATCGCGCACCCAGGGCGCCACTTCCTGCGTGTAACGCTCCTGGAAGCCCGTGCGCTCCTCCGCCGAGTATCGGACGGCCGGGATCGGCCCGCTCATCCAGGGTTCGAGGAAGGTCTTGGCCACCGCGATCCGTTCCGCGCCGACCGCGAGCGGGAAGTACCCGACCTCCTCCTCGCGCCCCAGCATACGGAAGCGCAGGCGGAGCACCAACTCTCCCTCGCGCATCTCGATGGTGCGCGGCGCGGCGATGCGCTCGACTTCGTTGAAGGGGATCAGCAGCAGATTCCACGCATCCGCCAAGGCGCGGAGCTCCACAGGATGGTCCAGGAAGAGCCGCTCCGTGAGACGGTCGATCGAGTGCCGGGTGAAGCCGACCTCGAGCCGGGCGCCGTCCGGCGACGGCAGCTCCAGTCCCCAGCAACCGACCTTGCCGTGCTCGGCGTCGTGCACCAGACGCTGCCGCTTCCATAGCAGGAAGAAGGACACCCCCGGCTCCCGCCTCCAGGTCACGAACGGCATGTGCCAGGGGGGATCGCAGCGCAGCGTCCGCGCGGCCAGGGTGAGGATGCACGCCACCTCGACCGCCTGCGCGTCCCGCATCTCGAGCCGTGCGAAGCCCCCACGGAGATATCGTTTGAGCAGGGAATCGCGGGGAAACATCTCCCGCGCGCGCTCGCACACCGCCGCGAAGGTGATGGTCTCGAAGTCGTCCCAGTCCGCCGCGGCCATGCCGCGCAGATCTTCGGGCGGGATGAAATCGAGCCGGATCCGCTCCCGCGCCGCGCGCTCGCGGCCGACCCGCAGATCCTTGCGACGCTCCTGGCGTTGCACGCGGTGCTTCTCGCGCTTGCGCTCGCGCCGGTTCATGCGCCGATCCCCGCGGGTCTCGACCCGCCCGAATCAACCAGTCCGGCCGGGTGTAAGTACCGGCCCCCGCAAACAACCGGCCCATCTGCTCGGTGTGCTTATCCGGTTTACTGAACGCCCCCCAACCGGAAGGGTCCAAACCATGCTTATCCGGTTGCTTGCCAAGGGGTCGCGACCCCTGCGCGGGGACCGGTACTACGACAACACCGCCATCAGCCCGAGGATGCCCGCCCCCACGACGAAGGTGATCGCCGCCGCCGTGAACCCGCCCGCCCACCCGGCGATCGCGGTCGCGATCAGCACCGCGAGCACCCCCGCGCCTACGAGCGCGTAGAACAGCGGATCGTGCCCGCCGCCGATCTTCACCGCCTGACGACACTGCGGGCAGTTCGCGATCCCGCCCCGCAGCGAACGCGGGACGTCGAAGACCTGCCCGCAGGGACAGGCCACTTCGTCCCCGTCCGCAGCGCTCATCCCTGCCGCCCCTCGACCGCCGCCAGCAGGATCCCCGCACCCAGGATCACCCGCGGATCGAGCACGTTGCGCCCCTCGGGCTTGATCTCCACGTTCAGCTTGAGCACGAACGGGTTGAAGTTCTGGACGTATTCCACCAACCGCGTCCCGTTCGCCTCGACGTGGTAGCTCTGCGGGATCAGGTTCGTCAGGAACCGCCGCAGCAGCGCCATCGTCGTGCTGTCCTCCGTCAGCGTCGCGATCGGCTGGTCGTCGTCGTTCAGGAACTCCCAGGTGTCCTGGAGGATCGACTTCAGGCCCTTGCGGCGCACCGCGCCCACCTTCCGCTTCTCGGTCGGATCCACGATGTCGTACGCCGCGCTGAAGTCGATGATCTGCCGCGCCTGGATCACCAGCCGCTCCTGAGTCATCGCCTCGTCGGCATAGACCCGGATGTCCTCCTTCAACTTGAACGCCTTCTGGTACGAGTAGAGGACCTGCTGGCCCTGGGCATTGAAGATCTGGTACTTGCGGCCCGGAAAGCTGAACATCTTCCGGCGGATCAGGTACTGGTTGTCCTTGAAGATCGCTTCCATCGCTCATTCCTCCCGAATCGGACCGGCGGAAGCTACCAATTCGTTGCCCCACGCGCCAACGAAAGATACCTTGCAGCACATGTCCGAAGCCGTTTCCGCCCGCGACCCTGGCGAACGCAGCCCGGCCCCCGACTTCGACCCCCTGCGCCTCGTCCCCTTCGCGCCCGAACACGAGCGCGCGATCGTCGGCCTGATCGCCGCCGTCTATGCCGAGTACCGCCAGCAGATCGAGCTCGATACTCTCGACGAAGACCTGCGCCGCATCCCCGAGGTCTACCACGGCCCCGAGTGCGCCTTCTGGGTCCTCCTCGACGGCGATCGCCCCGTCGGCACCGTCGCGGTCAAGCATGCCCCCGACGGCGACGCCGAGCTCAAGCGCGTCTTCCTTCACCCTTCCCGGCGCGGCCTGGGCATCGGCCGACGCCTCGTCCTCTGGGCCTTCGAGTGGGCCCGCGCCCGCGGACACGCGCGCATCCACATCTGGTCCGACGTCCTCTTCCGCACCTCGCATTCGATGTATCGTTCGCTCGGCGCGGAAGACACCGGCCGGCGCCGCGTCCTCGGCGGCATCAACCACGTCGAGGAGTTCTACTTCTCCAAGACGCTCTGACCGCCCCGCACATTCGGGAGAGTCCCATGTCCCTGGAAGGCGCCTCCGTCCATCCGGACTCGTCCTTCCTCCAGTTCGTCTGGCCGTTCCGCTTCGAGCCCGACCATTACGACGCCCGCGTGCGCACCCTCGACTCCGTGCGCTGGCGCGGCCGCAAGGACCCCCTCGACGTCTGGGGCACGAAATCCTTCCCCGAGGAAGACCTCCTCCCCAGCGTCGCCCGCTACCTCAATGCCCCCATCGGCAGCGCTTCCTCCGCCCGCCTGCTCGAATTGACCGACGAAGCCCTGCGCTCCCCCCACGGCCTCGGCGCGGGCTCCGCGGACTGGTTCCTCTCCACCCCCGGGGGCGAGATCCCGTTCCGTCTCGAGCAGGTGCAGATCTCCCTCTTCCGCGACGGCATCGGCTTCCTCTCGGTCGGCCTCCGCCCCGCGCCCGCCGCGGCCGCCGCGTGGCTCGACGCGCTCCATTTCTTCCGCTTCGCCGCCGGGCAACGCCGCGTCCACCTGCGCGCCGAACGCCGCACCGGCCCGGATACGCGCGAGCCCTGGTTCCCCCGCCCGGAGCGGCCCGAAGAACCCGCCTCCGCGCCGCCCCCCGTCGCGCCCGGGAACCGCACCTTCCGCGATGTGCTCGAGATCCTCTTGGGCACCGCCACCCTCCCCGAAGACCGCGGTCCCTGGTGGGAAGAAGTGTTCATTCCCGGCCAGATGCTCCCCTGGGCCGCCCTCCAGTTCGCCGGCGTGCCGCGCGACGAGCACCAGCGCATGCTCTACCGCGTGCACAACTTCTTTCACTCGCGCCAGGAGATCCACCCCAGCGCCGAGGATCTGCGCGGCGGGCCCGAGACCTGGATTCCCTACGCCGACGCACAGTGGTTCGTCTTCTCCCTCGACGGCGGTGCCTTCGTCTCGTTCGACCCGCCCGACACCGAGTTCTTCCGCCGCGTCATGACCGAGCACCTGCGCACGCACTACTTCCTGCTCTTCCTGCTCGCGCTCGAGCAGCGCTTCGCGCTCACCGCCCTCTCCGACGACGTCGGCGCCCACTGGAGCGCGTCCACGGACCCCGAGCGCCGCGAACGCGCCATGGCGCGCATCCACGAGCGCACCCTCCTCTTCACCGCCCGCGGCTACTTCCCCCAGGCCATGCAGCGCGACCACCACCACCGGTGCTACCGCCGCTGGCAGGAGGTCTTTCAGCTCGAGCGGCTCTATCGCGCCGTGACCGACGGCGTGCGCGAGATGCACGAGCACGTGATGGCCGAGCGCACCCACCGGATGCGCGAATTGGCCGAACACGCCGAAGCCCGCGAGAACGCCCAACAGGAGCGCTGGAAGCCGCTCCGCGGCCTGCTCGAAGGCTTCGCCGCCGCGTTCATCGGCGCCACGCTGGCGTGGGAACTCGTTGCCGGCGCCTACTACTTCAAAGCCCTCTCCGCCGCGTCGCCGCCCGCGCTCGAGCCGGCCGGACTGCGTTGGATCTACCTGGGGAAGTCGCTCCTGGTCGGCCTCATCGGCGTGGTCGTCGCCGTCACCACACGCCGCATCTACCGCGGTCTCGGGGGAAAGCCCGGGGCGGGGCACGGGCTGCACTGAGCTACGAACCGTCAGATTCTTCGCGCCAAGCGAAGATAAACAATTCAGTCCCGGGAATTGTCGCGGCGCGCGAGGATTTTCGCCGTTCCCGTTCCCGCACCCGACCATCGGGAACGGGAACGGGAACGGGTTTGGTTGCGGCCGTCCAGGCCGCGCTGTGCTGTGCGAGGCATGGGTTGCGGAATCGGGTGTGGATTGTGGGTCGGACCATTCCTTGCATGAAGTCTTCCGTCGTCGGAAATCCGTGTAATCCGCGTAATCCGTAGTTCGGTCCCCCCGCGCAGGAACCCCCGCATGCGCGCCATCGACGACGAGCTGCTCCGCCGGCTCCCGCTTCCCCTCGCCGAACTCTATCTGCGCGCGCACAACGCCAAGACCTCGATCGAGCGCCACCACAACGCCTACTTCCTCGGCGAGGCCGCGCTCAAGCTCGCCGCGATCCTGCGCATCGGCATCGTCACCTCGTCCCCTCTCGACCCGGCCTCGCCCCTCGTCCGCAGCCTCCAGGAGGCCCCCGAAGCCTCCGTCGGCACCTGGCTCTCCTTCCTGCGCGACCTCGCCCAGGCGCTCGCCGCGCGCACCGACCGCGGATCCGTCCCGCTCGCCGGGACCGAAGCGAAGATGCTCGAGCGCCGGACTCTCCCCGCGGTCAAGGAACTCGCCGAACTCGCCGCCAAAGCCGAAGCCGGCGACCCGCCCCTCCTCGCGCCCGAGCTCGCGCGCGACGCCGCCCGCGAGGGCGTGCTGGGCTTTTTCCGCCTCCTCGCCGCCTACCGCAACGCGGTGCTCGGCCACGGCACGATCCTTCCCGGCGCCTTCTACGAGAAGCACGGCCCCATTCTGCTCGCCGCCGTGTGCGCCGTCCTGCGCGAGCCCGGCCTGTTCGGCGGCTTCGTCCTTTGCCAGGCCCGGCTCGCCACCGAGGACGGGCTGCCCGAGTGGCTCGTCCTGCGCGGCACGGCGAGCCTGCGCTGTCCGTGGGACGAGACCGGGAGCGGCATCGACCCCGCGCCCGGCGCCGCGCCGCCCGAGCCCGGCCGACTGTACTTCGTGGGAGCGGGCGTGCGCGTGCCGCTCCACCCGCTGCTGGTGCATCGCGAGGACCGCTACGGGCGCGACCGCGTCGGCTTCCTCAACGGGGCCAAGACCCGGCGGCGCCGCACGCCCGCGGGCGACGAGTTCGAGGAGGCGGTGCGCTGCGAGTACCTCGACTACCTCGCCGGCAAGATCGCGGGCGAAGGCCTCGCCGAGGCCGTGACCGACTGGCTGGCGAAGCTGCGCGGGCTCTCGACCATGGGCGCCGGGCCCGCGCGTCCGGCGGAAGCGGAGCCGGAAGAGCCGGCGCCCGAGCGGCTCGAACGGGGGGCGGCCCTGGGCGACTTCGAGATCGAGGAGGAGATCGGACGCGGCGGCATGGGGGTGGTCTATCGCGCGCGCCAGCGTTCGCTCGGTCGCCGGGTCGCGCTCAAGGTGATGTGGCCGCATCTCACCGCGGACCGGACCTCGATCGCCCGGTTCCACGGGGAGATCGGCGCGCTCGTCCGCTGCGAGCACCCCAATCTGGTGAAGATCCTCGCCTCGGGAACCCGCGGCGACCGCCACTTCTACGCCATGGAGCTGGTGGAAGGCACCAACCTCGGCGAAGTCTACGACGTGTTGCGGGCGTGGCGCGCGGGCGCCGGCCGGCCGCTGCGGGAGGGCCACCTGGACCCCGCGGTCGCGGTCGCGAGGGAGCGCGCCGCCCGCCGCAGGGCAGCCGGGCCAGGGAGCGCGGTTGCGGCCACGGCGCCCGCGCTTGCGGTTTCCGCGCCTCCCGGCCGCACGACTCGCGAAGCCGAGTCCGAGCCGCCGATGCCGCCCCCGCCGCCGCGCGCCGCGCACGGCGACGCGCTTGCCTACCGCTTTGCCGCGCTCTTCGCCGACGCCGCCGACGCGCTCGCCGAGCTGCACGACACGCGCGTCGTCCATCGCGACCTCAAGCCGGCCAATCTCATGATCACGGCCGACGCCTCCCGGCTCGTCCTGCTCGACCTCGGCCTCGCCAAGATGCTCGACCGCAGCCACTCCCTGACGCTTCCCGATACGCCCTGGGTCGGCACGCTGCGCTACTGCGCGCCCGAGCAATTGCGGGCGAACCGGCTCGAGGTCGACCACCGCGTCGACATCTACGGCCTCGGCGCCGCACTCTACGAGATGACCGTGCTCCAGCCCCTGTTCGCCGGCGACACCGAGGAGCGGCTGCGCCACCAGGTCCAGGAAGAGGAGCCCCAGGCCCCGGAAAAGGCGGAGCCGGCCTACCCGCGCGACCTGTCCGCGGTGGTGCACCACTGCCTGGAAAAGGAGCGCGGCCACCGGTACGACTCCGCGCGCGCGCTGGCCGACGATCTGCGGCGCTTCCACGAGGGGCGGCCGGTGGGCGTGCGTCCGGTGAACACGCTCGAGTGGGTCTGGCGCTGGTGCCGGCGCAAGCCGCTGGCAGCCTCGGCGATCGTCTTCGTGCTCGCGCTGGTGATTTTCTCCTCCGGGTTCATGACGCTGTCCTACCGCGCGACCCGGCACGCGCTCGAGCGCGAGAAGGCGGCCAAGGACGAGGCGGTCCGCAAGCACGCGGAAGCGCAGGCGAGCCAGGAGCGGGCGCAGAAGAGCGAGGAGGAGGCGCGCCGGCAGTTGGTGCGGCTCGGCGTGGCGGCGGGAACGCGGCTGCTGGAGGACGACGAGCGGCTCGAGGCGCTCGCCCGGTTCATCGAGGCGGGGGAGCGCGAGCCGGAGCAGCCGGTCCACGCCTGGCGGGTCGCGGCGCTCGCGGAGCGCTGTCCGGCGCTGGTGGCGATCTGGACGCTGGAGCGGCCGCCGCTGCTGGTCGAGTTCCTCGACGGCGGGCGCCGCGTGCTGACCCTGGACGAAGACGGCGCGGCGCGGGTGCGCGACCGGGAATCGGGGACGGAGGAGCGATCCTGGTCGACCGGCGCGGCGTGCGTCGCCTCGCTTTCGCCCGACGGCGAGTGGCTGGCGACCGGGGCGCGCGACGGGATGGTGCGGCTGTTCGCCGCCGCCACCGGCCGCGA
>Ga0082335_1003129_pt1 | contig 28230 bp, 26 predicted proteins | sample Subgrocontami58m_FD_72375 | JGI IMG/M metagenome (GOLD analysis project Ga0082335, IMG submission 72375) | Subsurface groundwater microbial communities from S. Glens Falls, New York, USA - GMW37 contaminated, 5.8 m (SPADES assembly) (version 2) ...
CAGCCGACCACGCGTCTGCGGCTTCCGCCATTCCCGACGACGGCGTGATCGGATAAATCGCGATCACGTCGCTCAGTTGGTACGCGATTGCCGCACACGCATCGTTCCCGTCGACAGTTGTCCACTGGCCCGCCATCCGATCCCTCCGCGCCACGAGCACTGCAACCGGCGTGCTGCCCGGAAACGGGCGCAAAAGCGTGTGCCGGCGGTGGCTGTGCCGGGAATCCGGCGACCGACACGGTGTTCGCCACTCCAGGGCCCGAAAACGCGTGGCACTACGCTTGCCAGTCGGGAGGCAAGACGCCGAAAGCCCGACCGCTCGCCGACCCGCGCGGACAATGAGGAGGTTGCATGACACGCAAGATCGCCGCTCTCATACTGCTGCTGTTCCCGCCGGCGCTGGCCTGGGCTCAGGCACCCGCCAAGCCGCCGATCGTGAAGAAGGGACCCGCCCCGGTCACGTCGCCGAGCGACGGCCAGCAGATGTTCATGAGCTACTGCGCGCCCTGTCACGGCCGCACGGGGAAAGGTGATGGCCCGGCCGCTCGCGCGTTGACCCCGAGGCCCTCGGACCTGACGCAGCTGGCGAAGAGGCATGGCGGCTCGCTGTCGCAGAAGGACCTCGAGGACAAGATGAACGGCCTCACGGCGAGCCCGGCGCACGGTAGCACGGACATGCCGGTGTGGGGCCCGATGTTTCGCCAGATGAGGGGCAACGACCAGGTGCGCATGCACAACCTGAAGGAGTACATCGACACGATCCAGGCCCCGTAAGAAGGAACTGGCCGCCACGGCCGGCAAGCGGAGACCCTGCGAATGTCCCTGAACGCCTGCGAGCTCGAGATCGACCTCTTCTGCCATGGCTTGCGCGTCCCAGAGGACGTGTCGCTGAGCGGGGCGCGCGGCGTGTCGCGGACACGCGCAGGCCTTGGCTCGGGCCTCGAGGTGGTGATCCCTGCCGCGTCGTATCTGAAAGACGAAATCTGGGTGAACGTGCCGGTGGTCGAGCGCTTCGCGCGCACGTCGCCCTACCGGCTCACCGGCGGATCGCTCGAGGGCTACGCCATCGCCGACGACCGCGACGCCGCCCGCTATCGGGTGCGCCTGCCGCGCGAGCCCGCGTGGTACGCGCGGCAGACGTCGAGCGACGTCACGATGAACCGCATCGGCGTGCTGCAGGGGACCTACCTCGGAATCTACGTGAATTCGATGTGCGCCTTCTGGGACGCCGAGCCCCGCCTGAACTGCCGGTTCTGCACGACGGGGCAGAACGTCGGCGCCAACGAAGCACCGGTCAAGACGGTGTCGGATGTCCTCGAGACGTGCTGGGCCGCGAAGGAAGAATCGGGCGTCACGTTCGTGCATTTGAACGGCGGCTTCATGGGTGGCCGCGGCCTGGAGTTCATCAAGCCGTACGTGAAGGCGATCAAGGAAGAGGTCGGACTTCTGGTCGGCGTGCAGCTCGCCCCGGAGCGGGACTTCAGCCAGTACGACGCGCTCGTGGCGCTGGGGGTCGATCACTTCTCCTTCTGCATCGAATTGCTCGACCCCGAGTGGTTCAAGCGCGTCTGCCCGGGTAAGGCGCGCGTGCATGGCCAGGAGCTCTATTTCCGGGCCATGGAGTACTGCACCCACCTGCTGCCGTATGGCGCGGTGTCGGGCGAGATCATCGCCGGACTCGAGCCGGTCGACAAGACGATCGAAGCCATCGATCGCATCACGGCGGCGGGCGCGTTTCCCACCGTGTGCATTTTCCGTCCGACGGTCGGGTCGAACCTGGAGGCGTGGTCGCCGCCGGCCTACGACGACATGCGGAAGGTGATGCAGCACATGTACGACGCCTGCCGGCGTCACTGGCTCCCGATCGGCGCCGCGCCGAACATCGAAGTGAGCCTCGTGGTGAACCCCGACGATGCCGCGATGCTGGCGGAGCGGACGCTCGGCTTCTATTGCTACGAAGCGTACCGACGGCTGATGCGCGTGGCCGCCCGGCCGGCCTTCTGGCGCCGCATGCAGACGGGCTGACGCGGCCGGGCTGCCGAATCCTCGGCAGAATTCCGGGCACGGTGCTTGCGACGTGCTCGCTCGTTCGACCATCGAAGGAAGGGAGCCATGGCGCACGCCGTCGGGTTGCGGAGCGTCGTCGGTGTACTGGAACACACGCTTGCCGTCGTCGCGGGCTTCATCCTGATGGTTCTCGGCCTCGGGCTCGGCGTCACGATGATTATGCTGCCCGTCGGACTGGTAATCGGGCTGCTGGGGTTTGCGCTGTTTGTCGGCGGGCTCGTCGTGCGCATCGATCGATAATGAAGGACTGACGACTATTCGGACAACGCGGGGGCGATTTGCCGGAAACCCGGCAACGGGTGTGTTTTAGGGAAATGCCAACGATATGCATTCAATTCGTTGGGCTTTTCGCGCGCCGCCCCCTCTCAACGCGATTTGAGGAGCTGACATGCAGATCACACGTACGGCCGACTACAGCGTTCGTATAATGACGCACCTGGCCATGCAGCCGCCGGGCAGCCGTATGACCGTTGCGGAGCTGGCGCACGAGAGCGAGTCCTCGGTGGCCTTCACCGGCAAGATTCTGCAGCGTCTGGTCGGCGCGCGCCTGGTCGTCTCGCATCGCGGCTATGAAGGCGGTTTCGAGCTGGCGCGCCAGGCGAGCAGCATCACGATGCTGGACATCGTGTCGGCGATCGAAGGGCCGCTGTGTCTCAACGACTGTCTGCCGGGTGGCCCCGGCTGCGACCGGAAGGCATGGTGCGGGGCGCACGAGGTCTGGAGCAGCGCCCAGGCGGCACTCGCCAGCGTCCTCGTCGCGGCTTCGCTCGAGGGACTGGCGAAGACCGCGACGCGCAACCTTGCCCGCATGAACGCCGCGGGGCAGGCGCGAAATACGTCGCTCGTCGAGGCGGTCGTCGATGCATAGTCAAACGTCCAACTGCCGGTCGATGAGAAAGTGCGTCGGCTGACTCTGGATCCGGCCCGGCAGGCGCCATGCGGGTGTTGGATCCAACCGAAATACTGCTGGGCCGCCGGCATGTCCTTCAAATCGTCTTTCGGCGCGCCAGCTTCCAGCCACCGCTGAATCGTTTCGATCTGCGCGTCGCTCAGCGCCGGTCGTTCTTGAACTTCTGAATCCCGACCGTCTTGTCGATGTGCCACGGCGGCAACTGGCGCGAGGAGATGCGAGCCGCGATCGACTTCGCCCACGGGAACGTCTCTTCAGTACGTGATCAGGGGCATGGGCGCCATCAGCTCCGCACTTCGATGCGACTGGTACGCGGAAGTTTTCGCAGTCTATGCGAATTATTCAGCACTCAAAATCGACTGCCGGGAAACCGGCAAAATGACGGGCATCTCAATTGCGTAGCGCATGCGGCAGGGAGTTCAAAGTAATGGTGGACCGACAAAAGCTGGAAACCGTTCTCGTGCGACGCTTTCCCGGTGCGACGCCCGAGCAGATCGCGGCGGCCGCCAACGCGATCATGGGCCTCGACGACGAGTGGGAGGAAGTGCCCGAGATGGCCCAGCTTGCGGAGGACCTGCGCGCCGGCGCTGAATTCCGACTGCTGCGCCGTCGGATGGCTTCATAGATGCCGCCGGAAAACCGACGGCATTCACGCCAACACCACGAAAACCAGTCTGATCTCCGCGGCATCGCATTTGCCCTCTTCCCGGCATCATGAGCGGATCCACTGTGAGCCGGATGCTGCGGAATCGCTTCGAGTCGATTCGCCAGTCTGAAATCGAGCGGCTGGACAAGAAACTGCGCGGTCTGACCGAGCAGGATCGCCGCACGGTCGAGTCGATTACCGCCGACATCATTCAGGCCATTGCGTGTTTGCCCGAACGTGCGCTCGTTGCCGACACGGCCGAACCGGCAATGGAGGCGCTCGTGAGACTCTTCGCGCTGGAGTGCGATCCCGCGGCGACCGCGCACTAGACCCGGGCTCATGACGCGCCCTCTGGTCGCCATCGTCGGCGGCGGGGTCAGCGGCCTCGCGGCCGCCTACGAGCTCTCCCAACTCGGCATTCCATTCGTCCTCTACGAGCGCGAGCCGCACTGCGGCGGCGTCGTACGGACCGAGTACGTCGATGGCTACACCATCGACGCCGGCCCCGACACACTCCTCACGCACAAGCCGGCCGCGATCGACCTGTGCCGTGCGCTCGGACTCGCTGCCCTTCTTCGTCCTCAACTGAGTCGCACGACTTTCGTCGTCCGCGGCGGACGCCTGCGGCCGCTGCCGGAAGCGTCAGTCATGGGCATTCCCACACGCTGGATGCCGTTCGCCACGACGAACGCGTTTTCATGGACGGGGAAGCTGCGGATGGCGGCCGAAGTTCTGCTGCCGGCGGCGCCGCCGGCCAACGACGAATCCATCGCGTCGTTCATCGGCCGCCGCTTCGGACGCGAGGCGGTGGACTACCTGGCCGAGCCGCTGCTGGCGGGCATTCACGGCGGCGACCCGGCGCGCCTGTCGATGCGATCGGCCTTCCCGGAATTCCTGGAGCTCGAAGCGCGCGACCGCAGCGTCATCATCGGCCTGCGGCGCGAGGGGCTCGCGGCGGCGCCGAGTCCGTTTCTCGCGCTGCCCGGCGGCATGAGTGAGCTCACCCGTGCGTTGGTGGCTTCGTTACCGCGCGGGACGATTCAGAACGGCGTCGGCGTCGAAGGCATCGAGCCGTCGCGCCCATCGGCCAGCTCAGGGCGCCGCGAGCCTGTCGAAGGGCGCGGTGGCTATCTGCTGCGTCTCATCGGCGGCGTGCAGGTCCGCGTGCCGGCCGTGCTGGTCGCGACGCCCCCGCCGATCGCCGGCCGTGTTCTGCAATCGCTCGACAAGGACCTGAGCGCGCTGTGCGCGAGGATTCCGACCGCGTCGGTCGTGACCGTGGCGCTGGGGTTCGCGCGGTCTGCTGTCCGGCACGCGCTGAACGGCACCGGGTTCGTCGTGCCGCGCCGCGAAGGGCTGCGGGTGCGCGCCGTGAGCTGGGCGTCGTCCAAGTGGGAAGGCCGCGCGCCGGCCGATCGCGTCCTGCTGCGTGCCTACCTCGGTGGGGCGGTCGATCCGCACGCCATTGACCTCGACGAGGCCACGCTCGTCGGGCGTGCTCATCAGGACATGACCGTGCTGCTCGGGATCGCCGGCGAGCCCGAGCTCGCGCGCGTATACCGCTGGCACGATGCCGCGCCGCAGCGCGAGGTCGGGCATCTCGATCTGATGGGGAAGCTGGAAAGCCGGCTCGCCACGTATCCTGGCCTCTTCCTGACCGGGTCCGGCTTCCGGCGAACCGGCATCGCCGGGTGCGTTGCCGACGGCCGCCGGCAGGCCGGGCTCGCCGCCGCGCGTCTATCGAGCGGCCAGCTTCTGTCGCGACTCGGCTAGCAGCGACTGGACCTTCGCGACGTCGGGATAATCTGCGTTCGTCTTCAGCAGCTTCTCCCAGACCGAAATCGCCCCCGCGTAGTCGTGCGTGCCGTCGGCCCGGACGATGCCGATGTTGAAGAGCGTCTGGGCGTGCGTCGGATTGATCGCCAGCGACTTCTCATACTGCGCGAGTGCTTCGTCCGGACGTCCGGCGTACCACAGCGCCGTGCCGAGATCGGTGCTGACGTTGATGTCCGCCGGATTCAGGGCAAACGCCTGCTGGTAGAAGCCGATGGCCTCGACGTAGCGGTGGGCGTCGTACAGGAGATTGCCGGCCTTGATCGCCGCCTGTGCGTTCTTCGGATCGCGCGCGAGGATGTCGCGGTAGGCGCGCAGCTCCGATTCGTCGATGACCGGCGTCGAGGTTCCGGCAGCGGACGCGGTCGCCGCCGCGGCCGGCGCCGGCTGAGGCCGGCCGCCCTGCATGGCCAGCACGTACCCGGCGAGGCTGCCAACGATCACCATCGCCACGGCATAGACGATCCACGCGTACTGGTTGGGCGGTTCATCGTATTCACGCATGCCGCTGCCCGGAGCATGAGGTGTGCCGTCCCCGGCGCGCCCGAGGTCGCCGAATTCTGGCCCACGTTTTGAAGAGTGACTGAGCATGGACGCCATGGAAGCCACACAATCGGGTGATTTTACGCGGACGGCGGAAAAAACCCCCCTGGCGCTCCGCATCCTGGTGGTCGACGACGAAGCGTTGATCCGATGGTCGCTCGCGGAAACCCTCAACGAATTCGGCCATCACGTGGTCGAGGTCGGCGATGGCCGTGGAACTGAGCAGGCCGTCCGCGGCGCCTCGCCGGCATTCGACGTCGTGCTGCTGGATTACCGGCTGCCCGATTCAAACGACCTCTCCCTCCTGGCCTCTATCCGCGCCTGGTCGCCGCACACGCAGGTGATCCTCATGACCGCGTTCGGGCGGCCCGAGGTCGTGCGAGGCGCGCTCGAACTGGGGGCGTTTCGCGTGATCAGCAAGCCGTTCGAGATGGGCGACATCGCAAATCTCGTCGTGCAGGCCCACGCCGCCGGCTCTGACACGGAAACACACTAAAATACTGCCGCATGCAGGCACCCACGGTTCTCGTCGTCGACGACGAGCAGTTGATTCGCTGGTCGCTGACGGAGCGGCTTACCCAGGAAGGCTACCGGACCGTCGAGGCGGCGACCGCCAAGGAGGCGCTCGAGCGCCACGCGGAAGGTGTCGATCTCGTGCTGCTCGACTACAAGTTGCCGGACAGCGACGGCCTCTCGGTGCTCAAGCGCATGAAGGAAGCGAACCCGGAGACGCTGGTGATCTTGCTGACCGCGTATTCGACCGTCGATACGGCCGTCGAGGCGATGAAGCACGGCGCCTATCACTACGCGAACAAGCCGTTCAATCTCGACGAAATCGCGCTGCTGGTGGAGAAGGCGCTCGAGACGACGCGCCTGCGCCGCGAGGTGCGGGCGCTGCGCGCCACGCAGGCGCAGCCGTTCAGCATCGACCGCATCGTGGGCCAGAGCCGTCCGGTGATGGAGGCCAAAGCGCTGCTGCGGAAAGTGGCGGCGAGCCCGGCGTCCACCGTGCTGCTGACGGGAGAAAGCGGCACCGGGAAGGACCTTGCCGCCAAAGTGCTGCACTACGCGAGCGATCGCGCGTCGCGGCCGTTCATGAACATCACCTGTTCGGCGCTGCCCGACACGATTCTCGAGAGCGAGCTCTTCGGCCACGAGCGCGGCGCCTTCACCGATGCGCGCCAGCAGAAACGCGGGCTGCTCGAAACGGCCGATGGCGGCACCGTGTTCCTCGACGAGATCGGCGAGATGGCGCCGGCGCTCCAGGCCAAGCTGCTGCGCTTTCTCGAGGAGAAAACCTTCAAGCGTGTCGGCGGCGTCGTGGATATTCGCGTGGACGTCCGCGTGATTGCCGCGACGAACCGCAACCTCGAGGATGAGGTGAAGAGAGGTCGTTTCCGCGAGGACCTGTACTACCGGCTCAACGTGCTGCCCATCGTGCTGCCGCCGCTTCGCGCGCGGACCGACGACATCCCCTCGCTCGTGCACTACTTCGTCGATGCCTACAACACGGAGTTCCGCAAGCACGTCCGGGGCGTGACCGACGAGGCCATGCGCCGGTTGCAGACCTACGGATGGCCCGGCAACATCCGCGAGCTGCGCAACGCCGTGGAGCGGGCGATGCTCCTGGTCGAAGGCGACGAGTTGACCGCCGATCAGTTCCCGGTGGCGACCTCCGCCGCCGCCCGTCTGACCGAGGGCGTGCCCCTGCCGGCGACGGGCATCGACCTCGAACAGCTCGAACGCTCGCTGGTCGTCCAGGCGCTCGAGCGCAGCGGCTGGAATCAAACCCGCGCGGCCGGGCTCCTGGGCCTCAACCGCGATCAGATCCGGTACCGGATCGAGAAATTCAAGCTGGAAAAACCCTCCGGTTCATAAAGGCTTCAGAGGGGAGCTTTTCCCTTTCCTGCGGAATAATCCCCAGGTTCGGGCTCGCCGCCCGACGGAAACCCGCCAGTTCTGCGGGTTTTCGGCACCGGGCTTCTGGCACGTCAGTTGCCCTATCGGCTCGTATGATTACCAGGGAACGCGTCGAAGCAGTGCTCGAACGGGTACGCCCGTTCATGCGCGCCGATGGCGGTGACATCGAGTTGATCGATGTCAGCGGCAATTCGGCCGACGTCAAGCTCACGGGCATGTGCGCCGGGTGCCCCAGCGCGCACATGACGCTGTATCTCGGAGTCGAAACGGCGTTGCGCGAGGAGATTCCGGAATTCGAGACCCTGCGCCTGATCTGAGGGCCGCCATGACGCCAGCCACGCTTTCGATGGATTCGGTCGTCGTGGGCAAGAGCGCGCGGATGCGCGCCGTGTTCGAGTTCCTCCGCGTGATCGGCAACAGCGAGAGCACGGTGCTGATCACGGGCGAGAGCGGGACCGGCAAGGAGGTCACGGCGACCCTCATTCACCAGTCCAGCCGCCGCAAGCATCACCCGTTCGTCGCCGTGAGCTGCGCCCTCTTCTCGGAGACGCTGATCGAATCCGAGCTCTTCGGCCACGAGCGCGGCGCCTTCACCGGTGCGATCAAGGACCGGCCGGGCCGGTTCGAGCTCGCTGACGGCGGCACGATCTTCCTCGACGATATCGACGATGTGCCGCTGTCGATGCAGGTGAAGCTGCTGCGCGTGCTGCAGAACCGCACGATCGAACGGCTGGGCGGCACGCGGACCGTGCCGGTCAACGTCCGCATCATCGCCGGCAGCAAGCGCGACTTGAAGCAGATGGTCGCGGACGGTAAATTCCGCGAGGATCTGTACTACCGGCTGAACGTCCTGCCGGTGGCGCTGCCGCCGCTGCGCGAGCGCCGAGAGGACATCCCGGTACTGATGGAGCATTTTCTTCAGCGTTACTTCCGGCGGGCCGGCGAAGACGAGCCGCAGGTCTCCGACGCCGTGCGGCAGGCCTTCATGCGTTACGGGTGGCCCGGCAACGTGCGAGAGCTCGAGAACGCGTGCGAGCGGATTGCCCAGACGTGCACGTGCGGAACGGTCCGGGTCGGCTGCATGTCGGCCGGGATTCTCTTCCGCGCGGGGTCGCAGCCGCCTGATGCCGCCATGCCGCCCATGGCCACGCTGCCGCAGGAGGCCGCGCCCGTGGCGCTGGACGATCGGCTGCGCGAGCTCGAGTCGAATCTGATCGCGTGGGCCCTGAAGGTGAGCAACGGCAACAAGTCGAAAGCCGCGGAGCTGCTCCAGATCAAGCGGTCCACGCTCGGCGACCGCATCAACCGGTGCGGCCTCGGGCGCGAGACCGACAGGGCAGACGAACTGGCAAATTAAGGGGGGCGGCTCGCCGTGCGCCACCCGGCGCCGCTCGATATACTGGCGTCGGCCCCATGCCCGACACCCCCTTTCGCCCGGACGCGGAGGCTTCCCGCATTCTGTCGGCGATCCTGGACTCGTCTGACGACGCCATCATCAGCAAGGACCTCGATGGTGTGATCCTCTCCTGGAATCGCGGCGCCGAGCGCCTCTACGGCTACACGGCCGCGGAGGTTGTCGGCCGCCCGATTGCGGTACTCATTCCCGAGGGCCAGGCCGACGAGCTCGCCAGCATTCTCAGCCGCCTCAAGGCCGGCGAACGTGTCGAGCCCTGCGAGACCGTCCGCCGGGCCAGGGACGGCCATCTCCTGGACGTCTCGCTCAGCGCCTCACCCATCAGAGATGCACACGGACACGTCGTCGGCGCCTCCGCGATCGCGCGGGATATCACCGAGCGCAAGCGCGCGGAGCGGACGCTCAGCCTGAGCGAGATGCGCTGGCACTCGGTCGTCCAGTCCGCCGTCGACGGCATCGTCGTCATCGACGAGCGGGGGCGGATCGAGTCGTTCAACGCCGCGGCCCAACGGCTGTTCGGCTACGCCGAGGCGGACGTGGTCGGCCGGAACGTCAGCATGCTGATGCCCGCGCCGTATCGGGACGAACACGGCGACTATCTGGCGCGGTATCTGGCAACGGCCGTGCCCCGGATTGTCGGGATCGGCCGTGAGGTGACCGGTCTGCGCCGCGACGGGACGACGTTTCCGGTGCATCTGTCGGTCGGTGAAGCGTCGGTTGGCGGCGAGCGCAAGTTCACGGGCATCCTGCACGACCTGAGCGAGCGGGTGCGTCTCGAAGAGCGGCTCCGCGCCAGCCAGGCGCGCTGGCGCTCGATCGTCGAATCAGCGGTGGATGGGATTGTCGTCATCGATGCGGCGGGTTGCATCGAGGCCTTCAACCGGGCGGCGGAGCAGCTGTTCGGATACGCGGAACGCGAGGTCATCGGACGCAGTGTCAACATGCTGATGCCCGCACCTTATCGCGACGAGCACGACGCGTACCTCGCGCGGTACCTGACGACCGGCGTCCAGAAGATCATCGGGATTGGGCGCGAGGTCACCGGGCTGCGCCGGGACGGCACGACGTTTCCGGTTCATCTCTCGGTCGGCGAAATGTCGATCGGCGGCGAGCGGAAGTTCACCGGGATCCTCCACGATCTGAGCGCGCGCACTCACATGGAGGACCGGTTGCGCGAGCAGACCGCGCTCGCCAGGCTCGGCGAGATGGCAGCCGTGATCGCCCACGAAGTGAAGAACCCGCTCGCGGGCGTGCGCGGCGCGATTCAGGTGATTGGCGGCCGGCTGCCGAAGGGCAGCAAAGACGCCGCGGTCGTGAAGGAAATCGTCTCGCGCATCGACGCGTTGAACGAGCTGATGAAGGATCTCCTGCTGTTCGCGCGGCCGCCGCAGCCGCGGCCGGCGCTCGTCGACGTGGTGCCCCTGGTGTCCACGACGGCGGACCTGCTGAGCGCTGATCCTGCGCTGAGGGGCGTCGCCGTGCTGGTCGAGGGGGCGGTGCCCCCGATCAGCGCCGACGCCGAGCTCCTGAAGATCGTGTTCCTGAATCTGCTGGTGAACGGGGCGCAGGCGATGCAGGGCATCGGGACCATTCGCGTCACGCTCACGGCCGTCGATCAGTTCTGCCTGATTGCGTTTCGCGACACCGGCCCGGGCATCCCCGGCGAAGTCCGCGAGAAGATGTTCACGCCATTCTTCACCACCAAGGCCCGGGGGACCGGGCTTGGCCTCGCGACCGCCCGTCGGATCATCGAAGCGCACTTGGGGACCATCACCTTCGACTGCCCGGCGGAGGGTGGCACGACGGTCACCGTGCAGTTGCCGGCGGCGACGGCCTGACCGCGGTCCTGGCTCGACTCTTGTAATACCGGCGCCCATCCGGTGTTCGACGGGCAATTCGTGCCCAAGGCGCGACGAGACGCGCGCGGGTCCTCAGTGGGGGTGTGACTTTTTCCACACGATGGCCAAAAACTCCCCACTCCTTCGCGTGCTCGTCGTCGAAGACGAAGGGCTGATCCGCTGGTCCATTGCGGAGACGCTGTCCAGCGCGGGGCACACCGTGATCGAAGCCGACAGCGGCGCGGCGGCGATCCAGGAGCTCACCAACGGGCATGGACCCATCGATGCCGTCGTTCTCGACTATCGGCTGCCCGACTCGAACGATCTGCGGCTGCTCGCCAGCGTCCGGCGCCTGGCGCCGGCCAGCCCGGTGATCCTCATGACCGCCGATGGCGGGCCGGAGGTCGCCCGGGGTGCTCTGGATCTCGGCGCCTACACGGTGATGAACAAGCCGTTCGAGATGCAAGACCTGGAAGCGTTTCTCGTCCAGGCGTGCGCCGATCAGGGCGCGCGGTAGTTCGCCAGCCGTTCGAGGAGCGCGTCGGCGCGCGTGCGCGCCACGCCCAGCCGCTCCTCGGCATTCACGAACACGAACCGGTGGCCCGCGTGGACCGCCTCGGTGAGCGGCACGTCCGCCTGGTCGTAATCGTACTGGAGCGACGCGCGCAGCGTGTCGTTCTTCACGCGCTTGATGATCGGCCGCGCCGTGTCGAGGAGTGTCCGCACGTCGCGGACACCCTGCAGCAGGATGCGCGCGTTGGCGGCGTATTCCGGCCGCGCGAATTTCTTGCCGCGGCCATGGCAGCTGTTGCACTGGCCCTCGAGGCCCTTTGGACTCAGCAGGTGCGCGGCCACGGTGCTGTGACAAGTGGAGCAGGTCGGAGCGTCGAGGTCGCCGTTCTGGAGCAGCAGGCTGTGATGGCTTTCTTGGAACGCCACGTACGGCCCGCTATGGCAGCGACCGCACGTCCGCGGCAGGTTACGCGGATGGACCGGGCTGTCCGGTCCGCGTCCGCGCACGATGGACTGGTGCGCGAGGAACGACTCCACGGTTCGCGGGTTGCCGCCGTGGCAGGCTTCGCAACCGACGCCGGCGCGCTCGTGCGCCGACAAGTCCCATTCCTGGAGATGCGTGGGATTGGGTTGCCCGGAGTTCGCGAAATGGCAGTCGGCGCACAGGCTCGGCTGCAGCTGCGCCAGGGCGCGCGTAGGGAACGACAGCAGGCAGAGAAACGACAGCGCCGTGATCCATCTGGTCATGTAACGCCTCAGTGGACTCCGATGCAAGGGAGTCGCCGGCCTTGAAAGTCCAGCGATCAGGGGCGTGGCCCGGCGGACGTGCCGGATTCCTGGCGGCCGCTGGCGGGCGGCGCACGCTCTCAGCTGAAGCCTCGCGCCGCACGGATGTGCAAAACGCACGAGTCGATGTGCGCCCGGCACGCGCAGCAGCGGGCCTGAACCGCCGCACCGCCCGCTACAGGAAATCGACGACGCGGTCGCGGCCCGAGTCCTTGGCCTGATAGAGCGCGGCGTCGGCGCGGCCCCAGGCCGCGGTCAGCAGCTCGTCCTGCCGGCGCGTCACCAGACCCGCGCTGATCGTGAGCCGCACGCGCTCGCCGCCGGACGCCAGGCGGATGTCGGACACGGCGCGGCGAATGCGATCGCTGACCTGCTTGGCGCCGTCGAGCGGCGTCTCCGGAAAGAGCAGCGCCAGCTCGTCGCCGCCGTACCGGCCGAGGAGGTCGTGGCGCCGCAGCTTTCCCCGCACCGTCTCGGCCACCAGCCGCAGCGCTTCGTCGCCTGTTCCGTGCCCGAAGCGATCGTTGACGGATTTGAAGTGATCCACGTCGATGAGCGCCACGCAGAGCGGATGCCGGTGACGCGCCGAGCGGGCCCATTCGAGCTCGGCGAGATCGAAAAAGTGCCGCCGCGTGAGCGCGCCCGTCAGCGTGTCGGTGGTCGCGAGGGCTCGCAGCTGGTCCTCCACGCGCTTCTGCTCGGTCACGTCGGTGAGGGTCAGCATGACCAGCGGCTCGCTGCCGCTCACGAGCGTGCGCGCGTTCAGCAGCGACCAGAAGGTCGAGCCCCGGCGCGTGCGGACCTCCACGGCGAGCGCGTCGATGCGCCGATCCTGGTCTAGTTGCTCGCGAAAGCGCCGCCGCGCCTCCTCGTTCGGATGCAGCCGCGGCGCGAGCGCGCCCACGATCTCGTCGACGGTCGTCTCGAAGAGATCCGCGGCCCGCTCGTTGCAGAAACGAACGCGCTCGTCCTCGAGACCGATGAGCAGGATCGGCACCGGCGCGGTGGCCAGCAGGGTCCGGAAGTTCTCTTCGCTCTGGCGCAGCTCGCTGGTCCGCTGGTCCACGATCCGCTCGAGGCGCAGCCGATCTTCTTCGGCCCGGCGCTCGTTCGCCGCCACGAAGGTGCGGAGCTCGGCGATCGTGTTGTTCACGAGAAAAGCGAGCACGTCGGTGGAATCGCCGCCGAAGTCGCGGTCGACCTGCACGGTGAAATCGCCCGCCGCGACGCGCACGAGCGCGTCGGACAGATGGTCGACGGTGCGCGCCAGGCGGTCTTCCCGTTGACGGGACGTCTGAAGCAGCCGCTCGAGCTCCTCAGCGATCGTGTTGAAGAAGAACGCGGCGGTGTCGTCGGCGTCGCGTGTGAGCGTTCTCGGCAGCCGATACGAGAACTCCCCCTGACACAGGCGGAAGAATCCGTCGACGAGCGCCGCCGGCAGCGCGCCGGAGGTCACCGAGTCTTTGCCGTCTGCCGGATCCAGGAGAGCGCCTCCTCGAAGGTGCCGAACATGCGGATCGCCGTCCAGTTGGCGGTGGCGGGCGTCACGCGCGGACGACCGGCGCCGGCCGCTCGGTGGCGACCCATGCCATGGCCGCTTCGACCGACTCGAAGAGCTTCGTGGGGACGGCCGGAGGGGTCAGGCCGAGGAAAAAGCTGCCGATGGCGCGCGCCAACGGGTTGGTGACGATGAGCGCTGCCGCGAAGAACACGGTGGGCTGCATGCCGGCCGCGTAGATGCGGCGCGCCTCGCTGTCCTGCGACGTCAACGAATCGAGCACCACCACCACCGCGCAACGGCGCCCGAGCAGCCGGGCATAGCCGGTCTGGAAATCGATGTTCACTCGGGCTGATGCCCCGTCGTCCCTGAGGCCCTGGTCGGGCAGGACGATCACGACGTCGTCGGACGGCAGGAAATAGCGCGTGTTGTAGGTGCGTCCCAACGGCTTCCACTGCTCAGGGACTGAAGGCGTCACTGCCATGTTCCTCCTGCCTGGCTCAGCCTGCGATGACTTCAGCTGGCCGTCAAAGTCCATGAAAATCCGTTTGACCTCCGCTGCACGGACCGCGTCCTGGGCGCGGAGCCCGACAGGGGTCAGCGCGACCAGGCAGAGCAGGGGGATGCGCATGGCGGCGGTCTTCATTATTCGGCGGGCACGTCAAAAAGCTGCACCCGCAGGTTCCCCGCGTTGGTCGCATAGAGGAGCGCGGTTGCCGAAGAGATGATCCCCTGGCGCACCAGCTTTTCGAGCTCGCCGTCGAAGTGCTGCATGCCATCCAGTTCGCCGTCGCGCATGGCATCGAGCAACGTCTTGCCTTCGCTCTCGCCCTGTTCGAGGTATTCGCGCGTGCGCATGGTCGACTTCAACACCTCGAGAACGGCTGTGCGGTCTCCGCTTTTCATGGGAACCAGGCGTTGAGAAATGAAATAGCGGAAGGACGCGGCAAGGCGCGCGCGCACGGCCTTCTGGTCGCTCGGCTCGAACGTGTTGACGATGCGGTCGGCGGTCTTCGATGCGTCGATCGTATGGAGCGTCGAGAAGACCAGGTGACCGGTTTCCGCCGCCGTCAGCGCGATCTCGATGGTGTCGCGGTCGCGCATCTCGCCGACCAGGATGACCTTCGGCGCCTGACGCAGGGCCGCCCTCAACGCCAGCGCGAAGGTCGGCGTGTCGCTGTGCAGCTCACGCTGGTGCACCGTCGCCTTCTTGTGCTGGTGCAGGAACTCGATCGGATCTTCAATGGTGATGATATGTTCGGCGCGGGTCTCGTTGATCAGGTCGATGATGGCCGCCAGCGTCGACGACTTTCCCGATCCGGTGGGACCGGTCACGAGCACGATGCCGTGCTTGAGCGCCGCGGTGTCCGCGAGGGATGCGGGAAGGTTCAGGTCCACGAGCGTCGGGATCTTCGACGCAATGACCCGCATCACGATCGCGTAGGTGCCCCGCTGGCGAAACACGTTGACGCGGAAGCGGGATCGCTCCGGGAGCGAGTAGGAAAAATCACAGGAACCCTGTTGTTTGAGGGCTCCCAGCGCCTGCGCATTGCCGGCAATGAGATCGCTGGCGACGCGAGCAGTATCTTCAGGCCGCAGAACGGAGAGCCCTGGAATCGCGACAGGCGTCAGTTCGCCTTGTTGTTCGACCTGCGGGGGGCGCCCGGGGGAGAACAGCAGGTCACTGATGCCCTTGCCGGAATCGAGCATGGCCGTGATCAGCGCGGGCGTCGCAGAGGCCGAAGCGCCGGCACGCGAACCGTCGAGCAGGATCTCATCCAGATCGCCGGCCGCGGCGACGCCAGAAGCGCTGGTGGTCATCGGTTACGAAGCCTCCATGTGCGGACGGCAGGTGTTCAGGGCTGCCTGACGAGCTTCTGGACGCGCAGGCGGCTCATCGCCTACTCGCGGTTCACCAGAATCGGTGTTGTGAGCGCGCTCAGCGACAGGCGCTGACACCCCTGCGCGTCGAAGTTCACCGGATCGAGCCAGCGGCGGAACGCCCTGTCCAGCGCCGGCCACTCCGAATCGATGGCCGCGTACCACGCGGTGTCGCGGTTTCGGCCTTTCGTCACTCGCGCCTGGCGGAACACGCCTTCGTACGAGAAGCCCAGACGCTGCGCGGCCGCGCGCGACGCGCCGTTCAGCGCGTCGCACTTCCATTCGTAGCGGCGGTACCCCAGCGCGAACGCGCGCTGCATCATCAGGTACATCGCCTCGGTCGCCGCCACCGTGCGTTGCAGTCGGGGCGAGTAGTGGATGTGGCCCACCTCGATGGAGCCCGACGCGGCATCGATGCGGAGATAACTGGCGACACCGACCGCGTGCCCCGTCGCGAGATCGACGATGGCGTGGAACAGCGGATCCGCGAGGCCGGCGACGCTCGTCGCCCACGCGACGTAGCGGTCGAGCGAGTGGAACGGGCCGTAGGACAGATACGTCCAGCTCCGGCCGTCGGTGTCGAGCAGGTCGGCCGCGTGGATGTCCGCCGCATGGCGCGCGACGTCGAGCGGCTCGACGCGGCAGGTGCGGCCCTGCATCGGTTCGCGCGGCGGCGCCGGGGGAGGCGTCCAGCCGTCCACGCGAAAGCCGACCGGCTGACCGAACGCGTTGACATCCTGCGGCATGGCTCACTTCGGATCCGGCTTCTTCGAGCCTTCGGCGGCGCCATCCGACAGCAGCGGCATGGCCGAGCCGACCGACGGCGCGAGCAGTCCGATCTTCGCGTAGGTCATCAGCTTGTCGCGCGTATCGGTGATGTCGAGATTTCGCATCGTGAGCTGGCCGATGCGATCCTGCGGCGAAAACACGCTCTCGCCTTTCTCCATCGTCAGACGCTCGGGCTTGTACGTGAGGTTCGGGCTCGTCGTGTCGAGGATCGAGTAGTCGTTGCCGCGCCGCAGCTCCACGGTGACTTCGCCGGTCACGAGGCGCGCCACCCACCGCTGCGCGGCCTCCCGCCGCATCAGCGCCTGCGAGTCGAACCAGCGGCCCTGATAGAGCAGGCGGCCCAGCTCGCGGCCGTCGTGACGGTACTGCTCGATCGTGTCCTCGTTGTGGATGCCGGTGATCAGCCGCTCGTAGCCGATGAAGAGCAGCGCCATGCCCGGCGCTTCATAGATCCCGCGGCTCTTGGCCTCGATAATCCGGTTCTCGATCTGGTCGGACATGCCGAGGCCGTGGCGTCCGCCGATCCGGTTCGCTTCGAGCATGAGCGCGACCTGATCGTCGAACGACGTGCCGTTCAGCGCGATCGGCCGCCCTTCCTCGAAGCGGATGGACACCGTTTCGCGCCGGACCTCGACGTCGTCACGCCACGACGCCACGCCCATGATCGGCTGGACGATCGTGACGCCCTTGTTCAGGAGCTCGAGGTCCTTGGCTTCGTGCGTCGCACCGAGGATGTTCGAATCGGTCGAGTACGCCTTCTCGGTGCTCATGCGGTACGCGAAGCCGGCCTTGTTCATGTACTCCGACATCTCCTTTCGGCCGCCCAGCTCGTCGATGAACTGCTGGTCGAGCCACGGCTTGTAGATGCGGAGGTGCGGATTGGCGAGCAGGCCGTACCGGTAGAAGCGCTCGATGTCGTTGCCCTTGAACGTGCTCCCATCGCCCCAGATGTGCACGTCGTCTTCCTTCATCGCGACGACGAGCATCGTGCCGGTCACGGCGCGGCCGAGCGGCGTCGTGTTGAAGTAGGGGACGCCGGCCGTGGAGATGTGGAACGCGCCGCACTGCAGCGCGGCGAGCCCTTCGGCGACGAGCTGCGCGCGGCAGTCGACCAGCCGCGCCTTCTCGGCGCCGTATTGCAGCGCGCGCCGCGGGATGTCGTCGTAGTCGGGCTCGTCGGGCTGACCCAGGTTCGCGGTGTAGGCGTACGGAATCGCGCCCTTGTGCCGCATCCAGTGCAGCGCCGCGCTCGTGTCGAGGCCTCCGGAAAATGCGATGCCGACCCTCTGGCCGACGGGGAGCTGTTGAAGAATGTTTGCCATTAGACAGGAGGGCGGAGCAGGCTCCGCCCTTCTCGGCCTCGAATAGTCTACTTCTTGAGCTCGTCGTAGACCGCCTGAATCGATCCCTTGACGCGTTCGTTCTTGTAGCCCGGGTACGTGTCCACCTTGAACGACGCGGCGGCCTCGTCCACGCTCTGGCCGGCGTTCATCGCCGCCTGGGCGTGCGCGAGCAGGTCGGCGGTGAAGCGCTGGTACTCCTGCAGGTCTTTCGGCGTCAACATCGGGCTGTGCCCCGCGATGATCGTGTCCACGTTCTTCACCGTCGCGATCGCCTTGGCCAGCGTCTGCGGAAAGGCGACGCAGCTGCCGCCGTTGTTGCGGTCGCAGAGGGGGCCGTCCTTCCACGCGAACATGTCGCCCGTGTGCAGGATGCGCAGCGCCGGGAACACGACGAACGCATCGCCGCTGGTGTGGCCCGCACCGAAGTAGTAGAGATCGATGCGATCCGTGCCGCTGCCGAGCGAGAGCTTGTCCTTGAACGTCTTCTTCGGCAGGAACTTGGAGTTGTCGCCCTTGAACGCGTCCATCTTTTCCATGTTCGCCTTCGTGTTCTCGTGCGCGACGATCTCGACCGTGGCGCCAAAGAAGCCGTCGTTGCCCGTGTGATCGCCGTGCGTATGCGTGTTGATGATCGCCGTCACCGGTTTGTTCGTGACGCTCTTCACCTTGTCGAGCACGGCCTGGCCCCAGCCGGCGAGCTTCGTGTCCACGAGCGTCACGCCGCTGCCCGTGATGAAGACGGCGACGTTGCCGCCGCTGAAGGTGGCGGCGTTCCCTGGCGTGGAGCTCGTGAGGACGTAGAGATTGTCCGTGAGCTTCAGCATGTCGATGACGCGCGGGCCGGCCGGCGCCGGCGGCTGCTGATAGGTGGCCGCCGCCATCGACAGCGAGCCGACCGCCAGCAACGTTCCGAGTAGTGCGATTCGTTTCATCTCAATCCCTCCGAAAGACAGACTCCGCCGATCGTCGTCGTCGTGATGGCGACCTTGCGGTAGTCGGTCGGGGTCTGCGTGCCCGCCGACCATCCGAGCGCGAGGGCCTGCCGCCAGCGCCGCGCCAAACGGCGACATCCGATTGTCGCTCTTCATGGTGACCGAATCTACGAGCGCCGCGCAGCGGTGTCAAGACCGATATGATCCAGCCGCCTCTCGCCGCGTGGCTGTCGAGTGCTATTGTGACGCGCGAGGGGAGCGCACCATGACCGAGATGAACCGGCGGGAGTGTTGAAGCCGACCTTCGGCAAGACGATCGCGAACGCCGGCGGACTCGCCTCCGCGCTCGGCCTCGACGCGGCCGCGGTCCGGCTGAAGCCGGACACCACATCCTCTACCTCCTCCGACCGTGGCGTCCGGCTTCAGCCGGACCCGGTTCCCGCCGGCCAGGAGGTCAACTGCGGCTCGAACTTCTTCATCGGGCCGCCGGCGACGCGAAAGGCGGTGGATGCGGCCGTGCTCGATCGCGCGAAGGTCGATGCGCTGTTCGTCGCGGCCGGAATGCCGCGCCGCGGGGCCGGCCGGCTGTTTCATGGCGAAATACGGCTTCGTTCCCGCCGATCGCGCCGGCGCGATCGTGTTTCTCCAGGGCGTGCTCGCGCGGCGGCCCAGCCGTCTCCACGTGAACCTTGGTCTGACCGGCGCCGAGGTGACGAGCGTCGAGGTCGGTGGCGCTAGAATGGCGGCATCCGATGCCCGCATGACAGGCACGACCCTCCACCACTACCGGATCATCCGGCCGATCGGCCGCGGTGGGATGGGTGAGGTCTATGCCGCCGAGGACACCAGGCTCAATCGCACCATCGCCTTGAAGGTCCTGCCCCAGGACGTGACAGCCGACCCCGAACGGCTCAGCCGATTTCAGCGCGAGGCGAAGGCGATTGCCGCGCTCAACCATCCCAACGTCGTCACGATCTATTCGGTCGAGGAGGCCGACGGCGTTCCATTCCTGACGATGGAGCTCGTCGAAGGGAAGCCGCTCGACGCAGTGATCCCGCGGCGCGGGATGAAGCTGGCCGCGTTCCTCGAGCTCGCCGTGCCGCTGGCCGACGCCGTCAGCGCGGCGCATCAGCGCGGCGTCGTGCATCGCGATCTCAAGCCGTCCAACATCATGATTCGCGACGACGGCCGGCTGAAGGTGCTCGACTTCGGGCTCGCCAAGTTGAGCCAGGAGACCGGAGGTGGGGGTGCCAACACCGCCACGGTCGAGCAACTGACGGCGCAACATGGCGTCGTCGGCACGGCGTCGTACATGTCGCCGGAGCAGGCCGAAGGGCGACCCGTCGATCACCGCTCCGACATCTTTTCGCTCGGCATCGTGCTGTACGAGATGGCCACCGGCACACGTCCGTTCAAGGGCGAGTCGGCGATGTCCATTCTGTCGGCGGTCATCAAGGACGCGCCGGTGCCCGCTGCCGACCTCAACCCGGGCGTCCCGCCGGAGCTCGATCGCGCGATTCGCCGGTGTCTCGCGAAGGATCCGGCGCGGCGGTATCAAAGCGCGGCCGACCTGCGTAACGACCTCGAGGATCTGGCGCAAGCGCACCCGGCCGGGCGTCGCCCATTCCCTGGCCGCCGCACGATTCAGTGGCTGGCGGCTGTCGCAACACTCGCCGTCGCGAGTGCCGCCGCGGTGGTGGTGTGGCGGGGCCGCACCGATCGTGTTCCATCGGCGACCTTCAGCAGGCTGACCGCCATGCCGGGCCGGGAATGGTTTTCGAGCCTGTCGCCGGACGGCAAGTGGATCGCGTTCGGCGCAGAGTTGGAAGACAATTTCGACATCTTCCTCCAGAGCGTCTCCGGCTCGAACCCAGTCAACCTGACGAAAGACTCCGCGGCCGACGATGACATGCCGGCATTCTCGCCCGACGGCGAGCGCATCGCCTTCCGATCGAGTCGCGAGGGCGGCGGCATCTTCGTGATGGGTCGGACGGGTGAAGCGGTGAGACGAGTGACGCGCAGCGGATTCAATCCGTCCTGGTCCCCCGACGGGGCCGAGATCGCGTTTACATCTGGCCGGATGGACATCAACCCGCAGAACTCCGAGGGCGAGAGCGAGCTGTGGGCGGTCGGCGCGACAGGTGGCGACCCGCGGCGCATTTTCGAAGGCGATGCGATTCAACCAAGCTGGTCGCCGCACCGGCGCCGCATCGCATTCGCGAGACGGGGTGGCGCCGGCAGGAAGACGGATATCTGGACAATACCGTCCGGCGGAGGCGAGCCGATCGCGCTGATGAACGACGCCCCGCTCGACTGGAATCCCATCTGGGCGCCGGATGGGAAGCACCTCTACTTCGTCAGCGATCGGTCCGGCACGATGAACCTCTGGCGAATGGCGATTGACGAGGAGAGTGGAAACGCGCGCGGCGAGCCCGAGCCTCTGGTGACGCCGGCGCCGTTCCTTGCGCATCCCACGATCTCCGCGGACGGCGCGCACCTCGCCTACAGCTCCGTGCTGAGGACGACGAATATCCAGCGGCTCGAGCTCGACCCGTCGGCGACGCCGGTTGGCGACCCCGTGTGGGTGACCAGTGGCTCGCGGCTCTGGTCGAATCCCGATCCGTCGCCGGACGGACAGTTCGTCGTGTACTACTCGAGTGTCGAACCGGTGGGCCATTTATTTGTCAGTCGCGCTGACGGCACTGGCCAGCGGCAGCTCACCGGCGATTCCGCGATCGATCGCGTACCACACTGGTCGCCGGACGCCAAGTGGATTTCGTTTTTCTCGAACCGGTCGGGCAAGCTGCAGATCTGGAAGATCCGGCCTGACGGAAGCGATCTCCAGCAGATCACCGATGGGGTCGAGGAGTCGGCGTATTCGGCGTGGTCACCGGACGGGTCACGGCTAGCGGTAACGACGCCGCGCGCCGGCGAGCATCTGGGGACGTACATCGTCGATCCCAGTCGACGCTGGAGCGAGCAGCGTCCGGCGACCTTGCCGCCGATTCCCGGCAGCCGGTATCCGCTTGCTCCAAACTCCTGGTCGCCGGACGGCCAGCGACTGATCGGATTTGCGGGGCCGACGTCGCCGTCATCGGGCGTGTTCATGTACACGTTCAAGACCCAGACGTATGAGCACTTGACAGATTTCGGTGAGTGGCCGGTCTGGCTGCCCGACAGCCGGCACGTGCTGTTTGGCGACGGCGGGAAGCACTTCTGGGTGCTGGATACGCAAACCAAGCAGAGCAAGTCGATCTACTCCGGCGGCAGAGACGTGCTCGGTCCGCCGCGTGTCACGGCCGACGGCCGCACCGCGTACTATTCGCGGCGCGTGACCGAGGCGGACATTCATCTGATGACACTTCGGTGAGGCTAGCGGACTTCCTCATGTTTCTGCAGACGCCCGGCTTCACGATCGCGGCCGTGGCGGCGCTGACGCTCGGGATTGGCGCCAACACCGCGATCTTTTCCGTCGTCAACACGGTCCTGCTGAAGTCGGTGCCGTTTCCCGATCCCGACCGCATCGTTGCGTTCATGAACACCTCGCCGAACGGCTCCGGGTCCGCGGCGTCGCCCACGAAGTTCAACGTCTGGCGGCAGCAGACCGCCATCGTGCAGGACGCGTCGGCGTACCAGTTTGGTGTGATGAACCTGACCGGCGGCGACAACCCCGAGCAGGTCCCGTCCGGCCGGGTCACGTCGGACTTCTTCAGGCTGTTCGGCGCGGCGACGGCGGCGGGCCGTACGTTCACCGCCGAGGAGGATCGACCCAACGGTGGCCACGTGGCGGTGATCAGCGACGGGTTCTGGCAGCGGCGCTTCGGCGGCGATCGCGAGATGGTCGGCAAGACGATCTCCCTCGGAGGCGACCCCTACGAGGTGGTCGGCATCCTGGCGGCCTCCTTCGACTCGGACAAGTTCGATCCGCTGCCCGACGTGTGGACACCGTTTCAGATCGATCCGCTGAGTGTCGAGCAGGCGCACTACTTCACGTCGGCGGCACGCCTGAAGCCGGGGGTGACGCTAAACAGGCGACGATAGTCCGCGTAACTGACCGGGACCGCGATCACCAGGCTGCGCCGCCGCTCGACGGCGCGCGCCGCGGCCGTCGCGAGCTCATCCGGATTGCTGGTGCGCAGACCGTCGACACCGCAGGCCTCGGCCATCTTCACCGTATCGATCGGCCCGAAGTCCACGCGATACGGCTCGAGCTGTCTTCCCTCCTGCGACAGCTTGATGAGCGAGTAGCTCGAGTCTTCGAGCACCACGGTGACGAAGGGAGCGCCGACGCGTTCGGCGGTCTCCAGCTCCTGCGCGTTCATGGAGAAGCCGCCGTCACCCACGGCCGCCAGCACCGGGGCGTCGGGTCGCGCGAGCTTGGCGCCGATGGCGGCGCTCAACCCGTACGCCATCCCGGATAATCCGTTCGACATCCAGAACGTTTCCCTCTGCCGGCTGGGCCAGTACTGGCCGAAGAGATACTTGTGTGAGCCGACGTCCGTCGTCACGATGGTTTCCGGCGGGAGGACGGCGGCGAGGGCGTGGATGATGTCGCCCGGCCACATGACGCCCGGCGCTCCGGAACGGTCGTTCAGCTTCGCGCGGCGCCGCTCCTGGCAGGCACGGAACGGCGCGTGCCACGTGGACGGCGGTGCGGTATTCACCATCGCATCGAGGAATTGTGCGTGGTCGATCAGCTCCGTCCCCTGGGGGACGAGCCCGCCCACGTGTGGGGCTTCGAGGATCCAGTGAATCGGCAGCTCCGCGTGCCAGGTCTTGTCGACCTCCACCGGATCGAGGCCGAAGCCGATCAGGAGGTCCGCCGCTTCGAGGGCGTCGCACATCACGTCGTCGGCGGCCATTCCGCTCACGACGCCGACAAAACTCGCCGCGGTCTCGTCCACGATGCCCTTGACCTTGGGCGTGACCGCGACCGGCAAGTCCCAGTCGTTCAACCATTGACGGATGAGCGTGGCATTGGCTGGATCGATCCCCAGCCCGATCACAACCAGCGGCCGCTTGGCCTTCCCGAGCAGGCCGGTGAGCTCGTTGGCTTGTTCGCGCGCATTTCCCTGGCGCGCCGGCGTCGTGGCCACCGGCGCCGCGGCCGCGCCTCTCGGGGCGGCGTCCGCCGGCTTCAAGGCTTCTCGAGCGGACAACGTCAGATAGGCCGCTCCAAACGGCCGCTCCATGCACGCAGCCAGCGCGCGTGGCACCACCTCACCGACGTTCTGGCCGGTAATCTTCGCCACGTACTTGGTCACCGGCCGGTACACGTCGTGGAGGGGCAGCAGCTGGTGCGTGTGGCTGGCCGGAAAGTCGTCGGGGTTCTGCGCTGAAATCGCGAGCAGCGGCTCCTGGTCCAGATACGAGCTGCTCAGCGGGAGCATCAGGTTGGCGGCCCCCGGACCGAGGGTCGTCAGCACGACGCCGGGCTGTCCGCGCAGTTTTCCGTACACGGAGGCCGCGATGCCGGCGTTGGCCTCGTGCCGCATGAGGACGAAATCCACTCCGGCGCGGCGGAGCTCGTCCATCAGCACGAGCACTTCGCCCCCGGGGAGTCCGAAGACGCGCTCGATGCCGGCATCGGCGAGTAGTCTGGCGGTGGCTGCTGCGGTTGTGCTCATATGCTCTTGTCGCTGATATTATGCCGCCCTTCGACGAAGCTCAGGGCGGCCCTGGGGCCCTCGAAGGGCCGGACTCGAATGTCCAACGTCTCCAGTGCGCAGGATGCACCAACCAAGAGCGTGGCCAGGCTGATTGGGCCGGGTCTGCTGGTTGCGGCTGCCGGCATCGGCGCCGGAGACATCGTGTCGGCCACCATGGCCGGGTCCAGCCACGGCCTCACGCTTCTGTGGGTGGTCGCTCTGGCCGCATTCCTCAAATGCTTTCTGAACGAGGGAATCGCGCGGTGGCAGCTCGCGACCGATACCACCGCCATCGAGGGATGGTCGCTGCATCTGCCACGGTGGGTGCGCGTCTACTTCGCGTGCTACCTCGTCATCTGGACGGTGTCGGTCAGCGCGGCCCTCACGAGCGCCTGCGGGCTGGGGATTGCGAACCTCACGAACGGCGCGATCCCCCGGCCCTGGGGCGCCGTGGCCCACTCGTTCGTCGGCGGCACGCTGGTGCTCGTTGGCGGGTTCAGGGGTTTCGAGAAGGTGATGAAGGTGCTGATCGCCACGATGTTCTTCTCGATCGTCGCGTGCGCCGTCTTCACCTTCCACGATCCCGCCGCGGTCTTCCGGGGGGTGTTCGTGCCCCGGGTCCCGGCCGGCGCCGGATCATCCTTTCTCTCGGTCCTCGGCGGCATCGGCGGGTCGATCGCCATGCTCGCCTACAACTACTGGCTGCGCGAAGAGCAGATGGTCGGGCCGAGGTGGCTGGGCTTCGTGCGGGCCGACATCACCATCGCCTACGTGTTCACCGCGGTGTTCGGGATGTCGATCATGATCGTCGCCAATCAGGCGTTCCATGTGGCCGGCGTCCAGATCACGAACGCGCAGGCCGTGACGAAGATGGCGGAAACGCTCGGAGCCATCATCGGACCGCTCGGTTTCTACGCGTATTCCATCGGCTTCTGGGCCGCGGTGTTCGCATCGCTGCTGGGCATCTGGCAGAGCATCCCGTACCTGTTTGCCGACTACTACGGCCTCATGCGGAAATACGCGCGGTCCGAGCGTGAGCAGCTGACGTCGGTGACGAGCACACCGTATCGTCTGGCGCTGCTGTTCATCACCGGCGTGCCGATCCCCTTCGCCTTCATCGATCAGCCGCTCATCATCATTCGCACGTTCACGATTGTCGGCAGCTTGTTCATTCCGTTCCTGGCCGCCACGCTGCTGTATCTGAACAACGTTCGGATACCGGTCACCAGCGGCGTGCCGAAGAACTCCGCGCTGACCAACGCGGTGCTGATCTTCGCGCTGATCCTGTTTGCGATGGTCGGGGCCTCGGAGGCGGGTCTGCTGCGGAAATAGGGGCGCTAGTCGTCGCCGCGCCGCCCGCGGCCTCGCGACAACTTCACTTCGCTGCGACGCTTCTTCGACGCGAGGCGCCGCTCCTTCGCGGCCTTCTTCGGCTTCGTGGGACGGCGTGTCTTGGGGCGCTTCGCCGCCAGCTGGAGCAGCGCGACGAGCCGCGCGCGTGCCGCCTCGCGATTCATCGCCTGTGTTCGATGCTCGCGGCTGTCGATGAGCAGCAGGCCCTCGGTCGTCATCCGGCTGCCGGCGAGCGCGATCAGGCGCTCCTTGACGTCAAACGGCAGCGACGAGGCGCGCACGTCGAAGCGCAGCTCGACGGCCGTCGAGACCTTGTTGACGTTCTGCCCGCCGGGCCCCGACGCGCGAACGAACCGCTCCTCGAGATCACGCTCGTCGAGAGCGATGGTGTCGGTAATTCGAATCACAGAGCGTCCGCGCTGCGTATTGTAGCGGTCCCCTACTTGGCAAGTCATTTGCCGGATCCCGCCCTCACAAGCACCGTTCTGCCGGATTCCCGGAAGCAGGAGGGTAGAAGTTCGACGGAAAGCCGTCGCAGCACCGGCCATCCGACACTCAAGGGGGATTCGCATGAGAGATCTGCACCGAGACTACTTCGACGGAAGCCTCTCCCGGCGGGCGTTTTTCGGTCGGCTCGTCGCCACCGGGCTCACCGCCGCGGCGGCCCGCTCGGTCGTTGAAGCGGCGGACCTCGGCTCGGTCGAGGCCGCTCCGCCCCTTGGCAGCTCTCCGATCTTCAGCGGCACGGGCGGCGAGTTGCTCGTCGAACAGGTCAAGGCGGCCGGGTCCAAATACATCTTCACGAACCCCGGCTCTCTGGAAGTCGCGTTTTTCGACGCGCTCATCGATCGGCCGGAGCTCGAGCTCGTCGTCGGACTGCACGAAGGGATCGTGATCGCGATGGCGGACGCCTATCAGAAGGTGTCGCGCCAGCCCACCTTCGTCAACGTGCATGCGGCCGTCGGCACGGCGCAGATGGCGGGGCAGCTCTACAACGCCCATTTCGACGGATCCGGACTCGTCGTCACGGCCGGGATGAGCGACAACACGATTGCGAGCGACGACATGGTGCTCGCACCGCGACCCGGATTCAACCAGTCCGAGCTCAACCGCCAGTTCACCAAGATTTCCTGGGACGTCCGCACCGGCGCGTCGACCGCGCTGGCCATTCGCCGGGCGTACAAGCTGGCCGCGACCGCGCCCGGCGGCCCGGTCTACGTGGCGTTCTCGACGCGCGCCCTGGCGGAACAGGTGAAGGCCGAGGTGTTTCCGAAAGAGGCGTTCCTGATCCAGGCGAGGCCGCGGGCGGCCGTCGATCAGATCCAGGCGGCGGCGCGGATGCTCGTCGACGCCAGGCGCCCGGTCGCATTGCTCGGTGATGAAGTCTACAAGGCCGACGCGGCCGCCGACGCGGTGGCCCTGTGCGAGATGCTCGGCTTGCCGATCGTGACGCCGAACCTGCCGGGATTCAATTACCTCTCGGCGGCGCATCCGCAGTATCTCGGCACGCGCTTGGGAGGCGATCGGCCGTATCCCTACGGCGGCGCCGACCTGATCATCCAGCTCGGATCGCGCGAGTCGGGCGGCGCCGACGCGACGGCGGGCGCGACGCCACCTCGCTATATCGCGGTGGGCCTCGACACGAACATGATGGGCCGCACACGCGCGCTCGACCTGGCCGTGGTCGGCGACGTGAAGGTCGCCGTCAGCGACCTCACCGACGCGGTGAACGCGCTGGTGACCAGGGACCGCCTGGCGAAGATCCGCGAGGAGCGGCTCGCGGTCGTCACGCCGGCGGTGGCCGCCGCGAACGCCGACCGCCTCGCGCAGGCGCGCAAGAGCTTCAACCAGAGTGTGATCCACCCCGATCAGCTCGGCTACGAGATGGAGCAGGGGCTCGAGAAGAACGCGCTCATGGTGACGGAGAATGCGCCGGGCCTGGTGGGCAAGCACGACTTCCTGAGCTACGGTCCGCGCGCCGGGCAGAAGCAGAACATCGGCCACGGGGGCGGCTCGCTCGGCTGGGGCGTCGGCGCGTCGGTCGGCGCCAAGCTGGCGGCTCCGGATCGCCAGGTCGTGCTCAGCATCGGCGACGGGTCGGTGATGTACAGCGCCGGCGGGTTCTGGTCCATGGCCCGCCATCAGACGGCGGTGCTCACCATTGTCTGGAACAACCGCAACTACCAGACCGTGCGCAGCGGCGGCTTCCGGTACAACAAGCGCATGACCGAGACGGATCGATATCCCGGCATCTACCTGGGGGATCCGGACATCGATTTCGTGAAGCTCGCCGAGAGTCAGGGCGGGAAGGGACAG